>Ga0307991_1000758_pt1 | contig 23143 bp, 20 predicted proteins | sample EllFjometagen131_FD_203146 | JGI IMG/M metagenome (GOLD analysis project Ga0307991, IMG submission 203146) | Marine microbial communities from Ellis Fjord, Antarctic Ocean - #131 | ecosystem: Environmental > Aquatic > Marine > Unclassified | place: Southern Ocean | collected 2014-10-08 | reverse complement strand
TATCTGCTGGTTACGCCGCTCCAGATGGCGGGGTTGGGATCTATAATCGCTAATAAAGGTACCCTCTACCGGCCGGGAATTATAGAAAGGATAACTTCTCCGGCGGGAGAGGTAATTAAGGAATCGGATTCAATCGTATGGAAGCAGATTGATCTTCCGGAGGAGATTCGCCGGGAGATACTGGGGGGAATGATCCGGGTGGTTAATGCTGAGCATTGCACCGGCCCGGCGGCGGCTCATCCTGATATTACAGTGGCGGGAAAGACCGGGACGATACAGGTTGGAAGAGCTCCTGAATACACGACGCACGGCTGGTTTTTGGCCCTGGCGCCGGCCGAAAATCCGGAGGTGGTCCTGGCAATTATTTTAGAAGGAGCGGAGTCCGGCGGCCGGGATGTGGCCCCATTGGCGGGGGAGTTCTTCAAGCGATATTGGGAGTAGAACATAGCACTCACTTCGTTCGGGCTATGCTCTAAAGCGCCTTAAGTGCCTCAAGTGCGCTTCCTCCGTCGCTAAAGCCCCGGATTAAGTTCGGGATGCCTCGAAATAATCGGGATGCGAGCACAAGCACTTTGGCGGATGAATAAAGTGCCGAAAGTTAAAAAAGACGCCCCGGCAATAGAATGGGATTCAACGATCTTTAACATTTTTTATCTTCAACGTTCTTATTTTTTAACGTTAGCGCCGAAGGCGCTAAATCAATGAATTTATTCAGAATCTTAAAATATATCGACTGGTATCTGCTGATTGTAGTGTTACTGCTCTCCGCGATCGGTACGATGGCTGTATATAGCGCTTCATACCAGTTGAGCGCTGATACCGGGACTCTCTTTTTCAGGAAACAGGTCTTCTGGCTGGCTCTGGGGCTTTTTTCTTTTTTCGTTCTGGCAGCGGTTGATTACCGCAGAGTGGTAGAGCATGCCTACCTCCTGGGTGGAATTACAACGGTCTTACTGCTGGTTATTGTGGCGCTGGGAGAGAGTAGATTCGGCGCTCGGCGCTGGATCCAGCTGGGAGGTTTTACTATTCAGCCATCGGAATTCGCCAAGATAACTCTGGTCTTAATGCTGGCTCATTATCTCTCGTATAAATCCGATCGCTATGAGCGCTGGTCTTTCATTTTAGTTCCCGGCCTGCTGGCCGCGATACCGGCCATTCTGATCCTTAAACAGCCTGATCTGGGTACTGCTATGATATTTCTCCCGTTGACTCTGGGGATGATCTATGTCGCGGGCGGGAGGATGAAATATATATTAGTTATCCTGCTGGTTCTGGCGATTCTTGCTCCAGTCTCCTGGTTCGCGCTCAAGGATTATCAGAAGAGCAGGCTGGTAGTATTTATTAATCCTGAACTTGATCCATCCGGGGCCGGGTACACCATTATTCAATCTAAGATAGCAATTGGTTCCGGTGGAGTATGGGGTAAGGGATGGTTGTCGGGGACCCAGAATATGCTGAGTTTCTTACCGGAACGTCAGACTGATTTTATATTCTCGGTTGTGGCGGAAGAGGGCGGGTTTGTCGGGTGCATGGTAATATTGGCACTTTATGGTCTGCTCTTCATCCGTCTCTTCGTCATGGCGCATAAATCCCGGGAACCGGCCGGTAAGCTTCTGATTACGGGAGGGATACTGGTTTTAGCCAGTCATGTGGGAATAAATATCGGGATGGCCGCAGGCCTTCTTCCCGCGACCGGACTGCCCCTGCCTTTGATCAGTTACGGGGGGTCGGTGACCACGACTGTATTAATAATCCTGGGGTTATGCGAGAGTGTTTACGCGCATAGGTATTATTATTAGTTAGTAAGTAAGTTGTAAGTGCGCTAAAGTGCCTTTTGAAAGAAGTTGAAAGTGCCTAAAGTGCGCTAAAGTGCCTAAAGTTGTGCCTTCACCTGGCTCTTTCGGTATTAAGCGCCGGCACCTCTAGCGAGTAAGCTCAGTGAGGCGACAACTTTAGGCACTTCAAACTTTAGGCACTTAAGGCACTTCTTTCAAATGAATATAAGAAAAAAATTAGAGGAGAAGATTCTTCCTTTTGTCCGTCGTCCGGCTCGGTATATCGGGGGGGAGATTAATTCTGTGTTCCGTCCTGATGCAGGGGTCAGGCTACTGCTCAGCTATCCTGATGTCTATGAATTGGGGATGAGCCATCATGGCCTGAGGATCATATATGATATTGTCAATCGTCTGGAGTGGGCATCAGCCGAACGAGCCTTCGCGGTATGGATGGATATGGAAGAGGGTATGCGCCGAAATGGTATTCCTCTCTATTCACTTGAGTCTTTTACCCCTGCCGCCGAGTTCGATATCTGGGGATTCTCTCTTCAGGTGGAGCTTACCTATACCAACATTATCTCCATGTTGGATCTGGCTGGAGTGCCTCGTCGGGCAAGTGATCGTCTCTGGCCTGACTATCCATTGCTCTTAGGCGGAGGAGTAGGAACATTTAACCCGGAGCCGCTGGCGAATTTCTTTGATATTTTTTTGATCGGAGATGGAGAAGAAGCAGTTGTAGAACTGCTGGTCGCTTATAAACAATTTCAGGATAAGAGAGAAGGAGATCCGGGTACGGGGAAAGAGGAACTCTTGAAATTCCTGGTTGCCACGGTACCGGGTATCTATGCTCCGGCACTTTATAAAGTGGAGTATGATAAATCAGACCGATTCAGGGTGATTCATCCGATTGAACCGGGAATTCCGGAGCGGATAGAGAGGAGGATACTGCGGGATATTAACAGTTCCAGAATAGATAATCCCCTGGTTCCGATTACCGAAATTGTACATGATCGAGGAGTGGTGGAGATAATGAGGGGGTGTAAGCGGGGTTGTCGATTCTGTCATGCCGGCTGGACCGGTCGCCCGGTGCGTCTTAAAGATGAGGAGGTTGTTATCCGGCAGGCGGAGAAGCTGGTGGATGAAGCCGGTTTTGAAGAGGTATCGCTCCTGTCTCTCTCCACCGGTGATTATCCGGGAATAGGTGAGTTGATGGAAAAATTGTCACCTCAACTGGCAAAGAAGAAGTCTCGACTATCTCTTCCTTCTTTGAATGTGGCTTCTGTCAATGAAAGAATGTTCCGGGAGTTGACCAGGATGAAAAAGAGCGGGATTACCCTAGCTCCGGAAGCCGGAAGCGTCCGGTTACAACGGGTGATAAATAAAGTTCTGGATGTAGATTCTCTCTTTCAGGCCGGTCGGGAACTGAAGAAACTGGGTTGGCGTACGATCAAGCTCTATTTCATGATTGGACTTCCTACCGAAACGGAAGAAGACATTATCGCTATGGCGGATATCATCAATCGGTTCTCCGGCTGGGGAGGACGGCTGAATGTGTCGATATCTAATTATGTCGCGAAGCCCGGGACCCCATTTCAGTGGGTGGTAACGGAGGACGCCGGGACAATTATTCGGAAGAAGAGCATTCTGCGGCGTGCGGTTAAATCCGGGAAGGTAAAGCTGAAATATCATCTGGTGGAGTTAAGCCAATTAGAAGGGGTATTTGCCCGTGGCGACCGGCGCCTGGGGGAGGTGCTGGAGGCTGCTCGGGATGAAGGGTGCAATTTTGATGGTTGGAGTGAATGTTTTAATAAAGAAGGTTGGGATAGAGCGTTTAAGCGTGCCGGAGTTGATATGGAATGGTATCTATCTCCCGGGTATGAATACGATGATCCGCTTCCCTGGGACCATATTGGAACCGGGGTAGAGAAGGAGGTTTTGGTTCGAGAGGCGAGGAAAGCGTTTGAGTGAGGAGGAAGGAGGAGGGACAGATTGAAGACTGAACTTCGAACGTCCAACTTCGAACATCGAACTTCGAAAGACAATTAGACAAGACGATTTCGGGGTCCCAAAATTGTCTTGTAAAAAAGGGATGAGGTAGGGGAAGAATGTTCAAAAGGTGACAACATTAAATCAGGACTGGACATCCCACAGGTCCGTATCTCTTGCGAATTTTGCGCTTTTTTTGCGGCTAAAAAAGGGACGAGTTTAAATTGGTCTGTGGCAGATAAAAAATGAAGTTACGATTAATATACTCCAAAACCGGTCTGATCCGATTCACGTCCCACCGGGATCTGATGCGGATATTATTCCGGTCATTCTCCCGAATCGAACTTCCGATTCGCTACTCGGAAGGCTACAGTCCCCATCCCCGGGTGACCTTCTGCCCTCCGCTCAAGGTGGGGATGGAAGGGTTTAATGAGGTGATAGAGATCCATCTTACCGAGTTGGTTGAGACGGATGAAATTATTGTTAGTTTAAATGATGTATTACCGGTGGGGATGAAGGCAGAAGGCGCGTTTCTGCCGCCGGAAGATTCGCCGTCACTCGGTAAGTTGATTAGAGAGGTTGAATATCGCGTATATCTCTCCGATTCGGTTCGGGTGACGGATCGGGATATCGAGGAATTTATGGCTAAGACGGAAGTGCCTCTGGAGTATGTAAGAAAGGGAAAGATCAAGATTATTAATATCCGTCGGGGGGTAGAGCAATTGGAGTATGCCATTCTCGATGGAGAGAGAGAATCTCTCAACATGCTTCTCTCCCTGGATGAAAATAATCGCCCGTATGATGTTCTCGCCACATTATCGGGGGTGGAGCGTGAATATCTGGTCGGCTTGAGATGGCAGCGATTGGGGTTCTATCTAGACCTTGCTCGAAAAGCCTTTTTAACCACGAAGAACACCCCGAATTTTTCGTGGTAGACTGCGTTCACGAAGGAATTTGAATCAACAGGAAAAATTACATAGTTTTATTTGTTTTTCTTCGTGTTCTTCGTGATCTTCGTGGTGAATATTTAGTTTTTTGGCACAAATAGTTGAAAATACCTTTTCGAGTATGGTCTATCTACCAGCTTATAAAGGAAGAAAGAGGTTGCTTATTAAGTAGATCCAGATAATCTATTGAATATATTAATACCAAAGGAAAATATTAATGAGTAAAGAAATAATAATTAACTGTCATCCCAATGAGAATCGGGTGGCGGTAATTGCTGATGGAAAAGTTGAACAGTTTTATCTGCAACGAGATGAGAAACAGAGTCCGTTGGGCAATATCTATAAAGGGAGAGTCAGCACCATTCTCCGTGGTCTGGGGGCGGCATTTGTCACTATTGGATTGGAGAAAGATGGTTTCCTGCCCCTGAGAGAGATGGCTCGGTCCTCATCTATCTGGGAGGACGAGATTGAAGATGAACCGGATCAGCGGAATAAGCGGGGACCGAAAAAATCAATTCGCACTATAGAGCAGCTCCTTCAAAAAGGACAGGAGATCATAGTACAGGTGGTGAAGGAACCGATTGGGAGTAAAGGTGCCCGGTTGACAACCCAGATCAGTCTTCCAGGGCGGTATCTGGTTTTAACTCCCCTGGAGAAGCGGATAGGAGTTTCCCGAAAGATCAGCAATAGAGAACAGCGGTCACGTCTGCGGAAGATAATGATGGAGCTTGATCCTTCGAAAGAAGCCGGTGTTATTGTTCGTACTGCCGCCGCCGCGGCAACCAAGAAAAACCTCAAAAAAGATCTGACATATCTTTTGAATACCTGGAAATCTGCTCAGAAACAGGATAAGAAGTCAAAGGCCCCCGCGCTCTTGCATGAGGAATTGGGGCTGGTATTGAGGGTAATCCGTGATTCTCTCTTAAGCGATGTCAAAGATATTACCGTTGATTCAAAATCGGAATACAAGAAGATTAATCATTTTCTGGCCAGTTTTTCTCCCCAGACCCAGTCCAAGCTTGTTTACTACCGGGGACGCAAGCCCCTTTTTGATAAATATAATTTAGAGAAGGAAGTAGCGAAACTCTTCAATCCGAAGATATGGTTAAAGTGTGGAGGGTATCTGGTCATCAACCAGGCGGAAGCCCTGGTCGCGGTGGATGTTAATACCGGGAAGCACAAGGGAAAGGGTGGCCAGGAAGAGACGGTCTTGAAGACAAATCTGGAGGCGGCGGAGGAAGTGGCAACACAATTGCGGCTTCGTAACCTGGGGGGAATTGTAGTTATTGATTTTATTGATATGTCTTCCCGGAGAAATCAGAAGCAGGTTATGTCGGTATTATTGAAGGGATTGAAGAAGGATAAAGCCCGGACCCGGGTCCTGCCATTCTCGGATTTTGGACTGATCCAATTGACCCGTCAGAGAGAGGAAGAGAGTTTCTTGCAAAAAGTCTATGAGACCTGCCCCTATTGCCGGAGTTTGGGTGTCGTCAAGTCTCTCTTCAGTCTTGGCCTGGAGATCGAGCGAAAACTTCGGACGGGCGCGTATGAGTATCCCAAGGTGAAGAGATTTCGGATTGAAGCCGCGCCTGAACTGGCCCGGTATCTTCTGGAAGAAGGTTGGGGTCAGTTGCGTCGGTTTGCCCGGCGTCGGGGGATCAGGATTAGTATCATCGATAACGCGGAACTCGGGTTCCAGGAATATAGAGTATGGGCTCTTTCCAGCAATGGACAGGAGATGGTGTAATAATTGAGTTGACAGAATAAATATACTTACTTAGATTTGATTCAAAATGGAGGAATAAAGATGAATTTTGCGGTTGTAGAGATCGCCGGGAAGCAATTCCTGGTACAAGAAAATGAAATAATAGAAACACCGAAATTACCCGGTGTGACCGGGGATCAGATTTCTTTCCCCCGGGTCCTTCTTTATTGGGATGGAGAGAAGGCTTCAGTAGGACGCCCTATTCTCAAAGGATTCTCTGTTGAGGGGAGAATTGTTAAATTTGATAAATACGATAAGATAGTTGTCTTTAAATTTAAAAGACGGAAAGATTCTCATCGGAAAAGGGGCCACCGTCAGGATTTCTGCACGGTTGCAATCGAGAAGATAATCATCCCGGGGAAAGCCGATAAGAAGCAGCTTGAAGAAAAAAGTGCTGAAGCTCCAAAGAAGAAGTCGGCGGTGAAGAAAACTTCCCCGGCCCCGGCCAAAGAGAAGAAAGCCCCAGCTAAAAAACCGGCCGCTCCGAAGAAACCGGCGGCAAAAAAGAAATCACCTGAGAAGGATTGAACTATTTCAAGTGTCGCGGCAATCTAACTATGACAGTCATCCTGGTTGATTGTAAATATTGAATCAATAAATGTTATAAATAAAATAATTTATTACTTAGCTCCATCGGCGAGGCGATTTTTTAACTTTAGGCACTTAAACGCACTTTAGGCACTTAAGGCACTTTAGAACGTTGCGCCGAAGGTGCTAAGTTCTAAGGAGTATAATATGTCTCACAAAACAGGACAAGGAAGTTCCCGAAACGGGAGAGATAGTGAAGCTAAACGGTTGGGAGTAAAGAGGTCCGGCGGTCAGTATGTAAGAGGTGGTACGATTATCCTCCGGCAGCGTGGAACAAAAGTTCTCCCCGGCAAGAATGTAGGACGGGGACGTGATGATACTCTCTTCGCGCTGATCGATGGCATTGTCAACTTCGAGAGCCATGGCCAAAAGAAACATGTCGCGGTTCTTCCGGTTGTCGCCAGCTAGAGCTCTCTCGAAAAGCCTTTTTAACCACGAAGAACACCCCGAATTTTTCGGGGTAGACTGCGTTCACGAAGGAATTTGAAGAGAACAGAAAAAATTCCTTGGTTTTCTTTGTTTCTCTTCGTGTTCTTCGTGGTGAATATTTAGTTTTTTGAACACGACAAGTTGAAAATATCTTTTCGAGTGTGGTCCAGCTAATTAATTCATCTTCCTCCCCCGTTTGCTTTGAAAAAATCTTTTATTGACAGGGCAAAGATTACCGTTAAAGCCGGGCGCGGCGGTGACGGGTGCATCAGCTTCCGGAGAGAAAAATATGTACCTCGCGGAGGTCCTGATGGGGGGAAGGGAGGGAAAGGAGGGAGTGTTTACCTGGAGACCAGTGAACAGGTAGGCACTCTTTTGTCTTTTGCTTACCAGCCGCTTCTTAAAGCTGAGAATGGACGCCCGGGTGAGGGAAAAAAGAAGCAGGGACGGAGAGGGAAGTCGATTGTTAGGATGGTTCCCCGCGGGACACTGGTTATTGATGAAGAGACAGGGAATATTGTAGCCGATCTGGTCGAACCTGGGCAGCGTCTCTGTCTGGCCAGTGGAGGAAAAGCCGGACGGGGGAACTCTTCCTTTGCCACTTCCACGCGTCAGGCTCCCCGAATTGCTGAGAAGGGTGAACCCGGGGATGAGGGAGTTTATTATCTTGAACTGAAGCTATTGGCTACAGTTGGCCTGGTTGGTTATCCCAACGCGGGAAAATCCACCCTGTTATCCCGTATCTCTAAAGCACACCCCAGAATAGCATCATATCCTTTTACCACCCTCAGTCCCGCTCTGGGGATCGTTACCGATCCGGTTGATGGTTATCGGAGAATAACGGTTGCTGATATTCCCGGTCTGATTGATGGCGCGCACCGCAATGTTGGTCTGGGCTATGAGTTCCTCCGCCATATAGAGAGGAGCCGGATTCTGTTATTTGTCCTCGATATGGCTGGATCCGATGGTCGCAGTCCGGCCGATGACTATAGTAATCTCATCAGAGAGCTTAAACTCTATAAATCGGATCTTGCCGATAAACCATTTCTTATCGCGGCGAACAAGATGGATCTTCCTGAGGTGGACAGTGCATACCGCGAGTTTATTCATTCTTCGAAGGTCCCCGCTTCAAAGGTATTCCCGATATCGGCTTTAGAGAGCAGAGGCTTGGAGGAGTTAAAAGAAGCGATCTTTGAGGTGGAGATGCTAACCGTTCCGGAGTCAGCTCCGGCTGAAACTGATGGAACGGTTCCTGTGATTGGAACTGATCCACTGATTCCATCGGAGGGAACAGTTGGAACTGATGGGTCGGCTATTCCACCTGGAACGGATAATTTATGAAACAGGAAAAACATAATCGGAGCGGCCTGCGCGAGGTGAAGCGAGTGGTGGTAAAGGTGGGAAGTCGTCTCCTGGCCGGAGAGAATGGAGTGGTTGACCAGACTCTAATATCTCGGATCGTTGATCAGATCTCCGTACTGAAGGAGCAGGGGATAGAGATTCTGTTAGTTACTTCAGGTGCTATCGCCGCCGGCAGACAGGAGTTGGAGATGAAGAAACGGCCCCGTTCTCTTCCAGGCCTTCAGGCCGCGGCTGCCGTCGGCCAGGCAATCCTGATGCATATATATCAGGAGAATTTCAAGAAAGCCGGTTACTGCGTTGGCCAGATCCTCCTCACCCGGGATGGGCTCCATCATCGTGATCGCAATCTCAATGTCCGCCATACGCTCCAGACTCTCCTGACGGAGGGAGTTATTCCGATAATTAATGAAAACGATACTGTTTCGGTTGATGAGATTAAATTCGGTGATAATGATAGACTGGCAGCCTTGGTCGCGAATCTGATCCGAGCGGATCTATTAATTTTGCTCACTGATGTGGACGGGTTGTTGAGTTCTTCGGGGTCCGTTCGATCCGGTGAAGTTATTCATCAGGTTGATTCCATTACCCCTGAGATTATCGGGCTGATCGAAGATACTGATAATGAACATTCCCGGGGGGGGATGAGAAGCAAGATCGAAGCGGCTGAGATCGTTACCCGCGCGGGCGGCCGGGTAATAATTGCCGGTGGATCCAGGGCGAATATTCTGACTGATATTATAGCAGGAAAAGAAGTCGGGACCTATTTCCCAACCGGGTTTTCCAGGATGCGATCCCGCAAGTGCTGGATTGCCTTCTCCTGTTTAAAGCAGGGTCGGATTATCGTTGACGCTGGCGCGCGCCGCGCGCTGATAGAGAAAGGTACCAGTCTTCTTGCTTCCGGGATTTTAGAGGTGGAAGGTGACTTCAAGTCGGGAGATATGATCTCGATTGTGGATGAAAGCCGCGAAGAGTTTTGCCGGGGATTAGTTAATTACAGTTCCGCTGAGCTGGAGAAGATCCGGGGGAAGAAGACGGAGAGGTTCGAATCTATATTAGGTTATAAATACTACGATGAAGCAGTTCACCGGGATAATCTTTTGATATTATAGGGAATGGGGATTGGGGAATGGGGACCAGGGAAGAGTAGGGATTAGAAGGGAGAAGCAGGGAGGAGGAGGGAATGGCTTAAGAGGGAAATCTGAACTTCGAACCAGCCTTTGCCAAGGCTACGGCGGGCAGGCGTCGAACCAGCCTTCGCTAAAGCTACGCCGGGCACAGCTTCCAACTTTGGCCATTTAAGACAGGACGATTGCAGTCAGGACGATTAAAAAGCAATAGAATTTAAGTCCCTGAATATAATTCGGTGGGGACCAGAATGATTAAAAGGCAGAATAATCAGGGACGGAAAGGTTTTAATTTTTATTAAAGAGGCTGAGGCGAGGCAAATAGTCCTGTCTGTAATGGTCCTGTCATAAAAAAGGGGGCGAGGCGGGGGAAGCAATTCGTGGAAATTCGTGTCCCCGCAAAATGACTTGTAGTCATCGCGGGGTAAAAATTCGTGGACTGCAAAAGGGGCCGAGGTCGGGGTGGTGCAATCAGAAAAAGTGACAACTTTAAATCAGGACATGACAGTTACTATCGCAAGGTTACTATTTTATTTTTCGGAGAGGATTTTATTTACAACAGGAGCAAGTAATTTCGCTTGATACCGGGTGATCTTTCCGTGGGTACTGATATCATCGACTGTGATGGCTCTGGCTCTGATAATTAATTCAATTGAAGCTCGGGAGACTAGGACATGCGGAGGGACACCCAGTTCGGTCGCGATTATGGCGGAGTCCTCGCGGAGGCGGCGAAGTAGCGCGACTTCCTCTTCTGAAAAGGGAATATAGCGCTGGTTGGTTTTCTTCTTCGCGGGCTTGATCTGGGGCCAATCCTTCTCAGGGAGATTTTTAGCTTCATCAATGCTGCTATAGAGGGCTTGTAGTCGAGCTCCTCTGCAGTTCCTCGGCAGCTTTGGTCTCCGGGAGAGTGGAATTTCGGGATGAGAAGACGCCCAGAGGGCCAGTGCTATAATCGGTGAATTGCCCATAACTTTGAAAGGAGGAAGATCCGAGTTCTTAGATTCATTCTCACGCCAGTACCAGATGGCTCGGAGGAATGACAGTTGCCGGCGATTTAATTCTTTCAGACCTTTAATTCTCCATATAGAGTCAGGCTCTTTCGGTGGTCTCTTTACTCGAGTCGTCACCACCAGGGCGGCGCACGATTCTTTATGCCACTCCATTCGGCCCAGTTGAGAAAGATCTTCGCTCAGAAAGTCCATGAGAGGTTCAAGATAACGTGTGTCATTACCGGCATATATCAGCTTGTCCTCCGGGAGAGGACGTAAAGACCAGTTAAACTTCTGCCCGTGCTTGGAGAGGGTTACTCCGAAATATTTCTCAACCAGCGCGGATAATCCGAGGCGGGCATGCCCCAGTATTCGGGCGGCCAGCATGGTGTCAAAGACTTCGGCCGCGGGAAAATAATCGAAAGAAGCGCGGAGCATCCGGAGATCATAGTCCGCGGAGTGGAGGATGATCGGTTTTTCGGTCAGGATTATGAAAAAATCAGTGAGATCCAGTCCGGCCAGGGGATCCAGGATATAAGTTTCTTCTCCAATCGTGATCTGGATCAGGCAGACTTTTTCATAATAGTGATAGAGGCTGTCCGCTTCCGTATCAATAGCGATCCGAGTGCTTGCCGTCATACGCTCTACCAGAGTGCGGAGGCCGGCGGTACTGTCAACATAGATATAATCATTCATAAAAAGCATAATAACAAAGATCTGGCCAAACATGATATATAAATGACGCGGGATAATCTTAAAATATATAATGAATATCGTGCTCTGGTCTGGTCCATGATCTTAAAATTTGGGGTCAAGGGACAGGAGCGGGAAGATATCTTTATGGAGTCCTGGAAGGCTATCTTCAGTTCTCTCGATTCTTTTGACGGTCGCGCGAAACTTTCTACTTGGCTCGCCCGGATTACCAAGTATAAAATTATGGATTATATTCGCGATCGTCGTTTTATCCCCCTGGAGGAGAGCGAGCTGAGCCGGTTTATTGACGGGGAAGTCCGGGAAGCCAATCATTCTCTCGCCATCTCCCGGAAGCGGGAGGATCAGCGGGAGCGGGCGATCCGGTCCGAGGCATCTGAAATTATAGGAGCCGCGCTGGATGAACTTTCTCCTGAGATGAGATTCATTGTGGAGAAATGGATGATCGGATTGAAGTATCGTGAGATCGCCGAACTGCTAAGTGCTGATTCGAATGATCTGGTGGATACGAATTATGTGGGGAAACAGCTTTTTCAGGCGAAAAATATACTCAGAAAAATTCTGGCCCGGCAGGGAATAAAAACTATTCAAAATTTGTGGGAATAAAATCCCGGTTTCTCCGACTGTTAAGTTAGCAGATCGTACTCGAAAAGGTCTTTTTAACTTTTTCTGCTAAAAAAACTAAATATTAACCACGAAGGTCACGAAGAACACGAAGAAAGACAAAAGAACTATAGATTTTTTCCTTGTTTTTCAAATTTCTTCGTGAACTTCGTGCTCTTCGTGGTTAAAAAAGCTTTTCGAGTAAGGTTTAGCCATAATCAACTAACTCTATTAAGAGAAATTATGAGAATCGTAATATGAAAAGTTGCTATACGGAAGAAGAGATTAATCGCTATATCGATGGCGAACTTAATCCCGGGGAAGTCGAGAAGATGAAGGAGCATCTCAAAGGCTGTGGCGGATGTGCGGCGGTCTTTGAGAGTCTTCGAGATATCGGGGTGGTTCTCAGGACTTACCGGGATAAAAGCAGTGCTAATTCCGGGGAGAAAGGGCCGGATTGCCCTGAGGAGGGGGTATTGTCGGGCTTTGCCGACGGAAGTTTGCGGGATAAAGATAGACGAGATGAGATAGTCCGGCATCTCCTGGTCTGCGATTACTGCGGTTCGATTGTCGCCGAAACTTGCCGGGCGCTTGAATTGGCTTCCGCGGCGGAAGAGGAAGGTTTGGTCCCGGTTCCGGAGCTTCTCGATAAGGCTATCAAAGAAGACCATTTCTTATTGCAACCGATACTTCTGGGGCGGATCAACCTCAAGCTGACTGAATTGGAGGAGTCATCCGCCGGTCGCCCGGATTCCGCCTGTCGGATGGTTTATCCGTTAGCCCCATCATCCGGAGAGATCAAGATGGCGGCGGAAGAGCAGGCCCTCTTTGAGTTTGAATCAAAATCAGAATTCATGGCAGAAGAATCCGGAGATGAGTTAATTAGGGGGAAAGATCAATCTTTCGGATTCAAGGAACCGCCGTCGATCCGGGGGCTGAGATGGTCCTTCGATCGAGGTGAGATAAATGTCGTGATTGAGATGAGGAAGGAGGAGAGGGGAGATGTGTTATGCCTGATCCATCTCACTGACTGCTACGGATTTCCCCTGGCTGGGGTGCCCCTCCGGATAGAGAAGGCCGGGAAGAAAATCTGGTCTCACCATACGGAACTGAAAAAAGATGCCGTCTTCCCCGGTCTGACCGGAGGCAAGTATCGGCTCACCATCAGCCACGATAGAGAATATTTCTTGGATATCGATCTTACATAATACGAAATTGCAGTTTGATTTTACTCGGAAAGTTGCGAAGCTAAATTCTTGATTGACAATGAATCAGCCGTATGTTATACAAACATGTATAACAATGGAGGTTTCTCATGATTATGAAGGTATTCAACAAAGGGCAGATAGTAATCCCTGCCGCGATTCGCCATGCCCTGAGTATTGACATTGGGGATATGCTTGATGTTCGAATTGATGAGAAGGACAAGTCTATAGAACTGCGAAAAAAGGAATCATTTGAGGCGGAGGCCTTGGCGGGGATAATGTCGGAATACGGGAAGCGAAAGGCATTTCCTTCGCGAAAGAGTATGAATGCGACTTTGCGAAGAGAGTTGAGCGGTGAAGCGTAAAGCTGTCGACACGAACGTAATACTCCGATATCTGGTCGAAGATCCGTCAACGATCGATCCCCGATTTGAGGGAGTATATTCATTCTTCGCGAAGCTTGAGAAAGGGGAGCTTATGGCTGAACTCGTCGAACTGGTACTCTTCCAATCCTATTTTGTTCTAACAAGTTATTACCAGGTGCCGCGTCTGGAGGCGGCGGAGAAATTAGAGAGATTGGTGATGTTCAAGGGGTTATGCATGCCGGAGAAGGATGTTATCCTTGCCTGCTTGAAGATGCTTCAAACCGAGAATCTCGATATTGTGGACGCATATCTCTTGGCCTGGTCCAAACAGCACGGTCTCGACAGCGTTTATTCCTTCGACAACGATTTCAAGAAGAAGGGTCTGAAATTACAGAAAGTGAAGTAGGCCTGTCCCTATCCTTATATATTTTCTGCCCCGATAAATAATTCGGGGGGGCCGAAAAATAAGAATGTGCGAGCATTTAACTAATGCCGGAAAACCAGGTGAAAGCGAACAACTTTAGGCACTTTTCCGCCAGAGGCGGATCAGCCTCTGGCTGAAGCGCATTTCAATCTTTAGGCACTTAAAACTTTTTTCCATGAAAGATATTATAAAAAAATACTGGGGATTTGACGGATTCCTTCCCCTCCAGAAAGAAGCAATGGACTGTGTTCTCTCCGGGCGTGATTCCATTGTTGTCTTGTCTACTGGGGGAGGGAAGTCGCTCTGTTTTCAGGGACCGGCGATGGCGATGGATGGGGTGGCGATTGTGGTTTCTCCCCTGATCTCTCTGATGAAAGATCAGGTTGACGCGCTCTCCGAATGCGGGGTCTCCGGGGTACGGATTGACAGCACCCTGACCGGGAAGGAGAAATCGGAGGTATTCTCACGGATCCAGGCCGGCGAAGTTAAGATTATCTACCTCTCTCCGGAAAGGATCATGACGCAAGAATTTCTTGAATTTCTCCAGGATACTCCGCTCTCATTTATCGCTATTGATGAAGCCCACTGCATCAGCCACTGGGGCCACGATTTCCGTCCGGAGTACCGGAAACTGGGGAGATTGAAACAATCTTTTCCTGGAATTGCTCTTCATTCTTATACCGCCACCGCTACCGAGCCCGTGAGAAAGGACATCGCCCGGCAGCTCGGGCTTGCCGATCCGGAAGTTCTGGTGGGGTCATTCGATCGTCCCAACCTGATCTATCGGGCCCGTCGCCGAACGTCACGTCTCAAGCAGGTCTGCGGTGTGCTGGAGAAACACCAGGGCGAGTCGGGGATTATCTACTGTATTCGGCGCCGGGATGTAGATGAACTCAGCGTCGCGCTCGGCCAGCGCGGCTATAAAGTCAGTCCATACCACGCCGGCATGACCGCCGGCGACCGGAAAGGGAACCAGGATGATTTTATCTCCGAGAAGATCGATATTATTGTGGCCACCGTCGCCTTCGGGATGGGTATCGACAAATCAAATGTCCGGTTCGTTATCCATACCGCGATGCCGAAATCACTCGAGCACTACCAGCAGGAGAGCGGCCGGGCCGGTCGGGATGGGCTGGAGGCCGAATGTATCCTCTTCTATTCAGGTGAGGACTTTGTGATCTGGAAGAGCCTGATGAGAGATCTGGATCCTGAACCCGCCCGGATCGGCATCGAGAAACTAGGCCGGATCTATGAATACTGCACTGGGATAACCTGCCGGCATAAGGAATTGCTTGCCTACTTCGGGCAGGAGCTGGAGGCGGAGAACTGCGGCGCCTGTGACGTCTGTCTAAATGAACTGACACTGATGGATGGTTCCCTGGTTATCGCCCAGAAGATCCTCTCCTGTGTGGTCCGCCTCCGGGAACGCTTCGGGGGGGGATATACGGCTAAAGTCCTGACCGGGTCGAAGGATAAGCGTGTACTGGAGAACTCCGATGATCAGCTTAGTACTTACGGGATCCTCTCCGAGTTCTCCCTTCAGGCGGTCCGGGGCTGGATTGAACAGCTTATTGGACAGGGGTATATACGGAAGGGGGAGGAGTATGGGGTCTTGACTGTACCGGAATCAGGCTGGCGGATCATGCGGGGTGATGAGACCCCCCGGCTTCTCAAACCGCCGGAGAAGAAGACGGCGCGGGCTGCGGTCTCCCGGGCGATCAAGGATTCCTGGGAGGGAGTGGAAAGAGGTCTCTTCGAAGCGTTGCGAGAATTGAGGGGGGAGATCGCCGCGAAAAAACACCTTCCGGCCTATATCGTCTTCGGAGATAGGGCCATCCGAGACATGGCCCGGAAGCGTCCTTCCACCAGTACGGGATTTCTTCAGGTTACCGGTGTGGGTGATAAGAAGTGCCGGCAATACGGCGAGGCTTTTCTGGAGCTGATCAAGGACTATTCCGTATCACACGGGCTGGAACTGGATATTAACCAGGAATAGAATATTGGTTTTTCCTTGTATTTCAGGGGAACTCGCTCTACTCTTGCGTCCCAGTTTCTAAGTTCTATTTCACCGCAGAGACGCAGAGAACGCATAGAAATAACAGAGGATATTATATACACTGTTTTATTTGAGTAGTAAACGAATACACTAATTATATAGAATAGCTTTTTTTCTCACTCTGCGTTCTCTGTGTCTCTGCGGTGAAATTAGTTACGAAGATAATGTAACAACCCATCAGGCGTGGGAAAATCGCGTAAGAGGTAATTCAAATGAAATTATCTGATATACTGAAACCGGAATGTGTTTTGACCGGAGTTTCTTTAGACTCCAAGAAAGCGGCTCTCCATGCTGTGGCCGCCGCGGCAAAACGAGACAGAGGTCTGGATCAAGTTTCTGAAGGGAAAATTTACAAAGCGTTAAAGGCTCGGGAAGCCTTAGGGAGCACCGGCTTTGGTAAGGGAATCGCTATCCCCCATTGCCGGATGGATTCAGCAACCACTTTTACGGTTGGATTTATTACGGTTCCGGATGGGGTTCAATTCGATGCTATGGATGGAGAGTTGGTTTATCTCATATTTTTTATAGTGGGACCATCCCGGGAGACTACTCAATATATTAAGATTTTATCTTGCATCTCTCATAATCTGAATAACCCGGAGATAGTTAAGAAGATAATAGAGACCCGGGACGTACGGATTGCGTGTGACTATTTTAAAAGCCAGTTTCAGGATGATATAAACACCGACGAGCAGACTGATAAGAATATTTTAAATATTTTTATTCAGAATCGAGAATTCTTTTCCCAGATATTGGAAGTCTTCGTTGATCTGGATGTTAATGGGGTAACTATTTTTGAAGGCCGAACTTCCTCCAGTTATCTGGCCCGGCTGCCTCTTTTCGCCGGTATGTGGCGTGATCGTTCCGAACAATTCTGCAAGCTGATTATGGTTGTGGTGGAAAAGAAAATAACCAATGAGACGATTAGAAGAATAGAGGAGATTACCGGACCTCTAAAAGACCGGACCGACATTATCTTAACAATTCAGGAGCCGACTTATATCATCGGCAGTCTTCTGGTTTAATAATCGAATTCATTCTCCCACGGTTCCCCATAATCACGTAATTGATTTTAAAGGCAATTGATATGTTTCATATCTTCCCATCATATATGCCCCCCCTGGTAGTGTTAGGCGTGGTAATTATTCTTGGTTTTTATCTGGGCAATTTTATCCGGCGTTTTCGTTTGCCTTCCCTGATAGGATTTATGATTATCGGCGTATTATTCGGGGAGTCGTTTCTGGGATTATTTCACGAAGAGGTATTGGGTAAACTTTCTTTTATTACCGAAATTTCGCTGGGGTTAATCGCTTTTATCATTGGTTCGGAGCTGAAGTTGCGTTCTCTCAAGCAGTTGGGGATGGGAATTGTCCTTGTCATTCTCGCTGAGTCGCTGGGCGCGTTTATCGCAGTTTTTCTTTCCGTCTGGGCTCTTACCGGCAACCTCCCCATGGCATTAATATTCGGCGCGATGGCGCCGGCCAGCGCTCCGGCGGGAACGGTTGCCGTTATCCAGGAATATCGAGCCCGGGGCAGTCTCACCAAAGCTCTGTACGCGGTGGTCGGGTTTGACGATGGTCTGGCCATCTTAATTTTTGGCTTTGCTGCCTCCCTGGCCAAGCTCATCCTTGTTGCCGCTGCTACGGGCAGGAATGAAAGTATCCTGCTGGCTATGAGGGCGCCGGCTCTGGAAATTGTATTTAGCATTGTAGCCGGTCTGGTTATTGGGCTTATTCTTTCTCTGTTAATCCTTCCGTTGAAGAACCGTTCTGATTTTTTAATTATTGTGATGGGGAGTGTATTTCTCGCGACAGGCATCGCTATCAAATTTAATCTCTCGTTAATATTAACGAATATGGCAATGGGAATCGTTCTCACCAATACCAGGCGCGAATCACTGGTTAATCAGGTTACCGAATCATTATCCACCATTATGCCGTTCATTTTTCTGCTCTTTTTTGCCCTGGCCGGCGCCCATCTAAATATTATCGAACTCCCTCACCTTGGGATACTGGGAGTAATTTATATATTGGCCCGTTCGGCCGGATTGATAGGCGGAGCGCGGATAGGAAGTGTTCTCGGGAAGATGGAAGATAAGATAAAAAAATATATTGGCTTTGGTATTCTGTCACAGGCCGGAGTAGCGATCGGATTGGCGCTAATTGTTAATCATGAACTACGACAGATAGTGGATTTACATCCTCAAGCTTTTGCCGCGCTGATTAAAAATAACCCCGCGATGGATCCTATTAATATAGGAACCCAGGTTATTACCGTCATAACCGCTACCTGTATTGTTTTTGAAGTTATCGGGCCTATCTTATGCAAAATGGGTCTTTCCCGATCCGGAGAGATTCCTGATGAGAAGATTAAAGACCCTCCCATTTCAGGGGATTAAAGACCGGGAATGAGGATCGTGTTGCCGGTAGTTCTTCCCGGCCCGGTAAAAATCGGTGGTGGCGTAACAGTACCGGCAGCCGAAGACACAGGTATCATAGACACCGATATCCCGGCTCAGGGCACAGTTGCAGAGTTTGCGCTGCCCCGGATCTTTTTTGCCCGATACCGTAAGCCCGAAGAGATCCTTGATCAATTCGTCATCGATACATTTCCCGGGTTTGATCCCGTAGGGCGTTAGATCAATCGGCTCGGCACAGCTCATTATCTCCATCCCGCTCTCCCGGGCGGAAAGGGCCAGCGCGTTCATACAGTCATCGAACCATCTCCCGGAGATCTCTTTCTCCGTGAGCAGTGTAATACCCTCTCGCTTCAGTTCTCCCAGTCTCTTCTTGAGCCGGGGATAGAGATCCACAATACTGATCATCGAGCGTCGGGTATATCCTTGAAGTTCCCGGGCAATCCGAGTGTAGGTCCAGCGGTGAAATTCCGCGGTGGTAATCGAGCTGAAGATGATGGGATCATACCGCCAGATCACTCTCTCCGGGCCGATTCGCCGGGAGAGTTCGCGGAAGGTTGCCAGGGCGTCCGTCAGCCGGGGTGTTCCGGGATCAATCTCCCGGGGATTATCGAGTACCGCGTACTGGAAGTAATACCGATATCCCCGGTCGTCCAGTTCATCCAGATAAGGAAAGAGCGGCCGGGGATCGCGGGTCCAGAAGACGATGGCCTCCACATCTTCCGGCTGGAGAGATACCTCGGAGATCTGCTTCGGATTAAAAGGGTGGGGGACAAGGCAGCTTCCTTCCCGGATCCGGTTGATGAACCACCGGGAATAGAAAGTGGGGATATCGGTTCTCCGGCTGGCGCTGATTATCATAATGGTTTTCCTGTGTATAATTGGATATTTCCTTACTATTATGCTATATTTATCCGGGTTTTTGTTATATAAAAAAATATAAATATGATTATTGAAATTATTTTTGGTATTGCCTCAATGAAATCATGATAGTCTTTTTTTAAACGTCTTTTATCTTCAACGTTTTTATTTTTCAACGTCCTTATTTTTTAACGTTAGCGCCGCAGGCGCTAAGTCCTTAAGGAGGGAAGTTTATGAATGATGAAAGTTATGAAAAGGCCCGGAAACGGGTGAAAGAGATAAAGGGATTTTATTTTAACCTGATCACCTACCTGGTGGTCAACCTGGTGTTGCTGATTATCAACCTGGTTACCAGACCCCATCACCTCTGGTTTTACTGGGTGGCTATCTTCTGGGGAATCGGCATTCTCTTCAACGCGGCCAATGTCTTCCTCCGGAAAGGCAGATTCATGGGTTCTGAGTGGGAAGAGAAGAAGATTAAAAAGATGATTGATCGGGAAAATAAGAACGATTCATAATATCACGATTACCAACTTGAGGTTTATCATTAAGAATAAATATTCTTTTAAGCTGATTGTAACTTTAATAGGTCTGATCCTCTGCCTCCCCGCCGGGGCGGCGGCAGTGAGCCTGGAGATCATCTATAAAGGTGAACAGACCGTTGATATGCGCATACATAACAATATTCCCCGTGCCAGGCAGAAGTTTGAACTTAAACGGGGTAGCAGTGAGATTAATGAGTGGATCTTCCAGTCGGAGCCGGGGCCCGCGGATCTGTATTACAGTGACGGTGATAGCACCCCTCCCTTCAGCAGCCATACCTATACCATTTTGAGCTACTGGAGTACCAATGGCATGGACTGGTTAGACGATGGCACGGATATTCAAGACGTGGATACCGCAATTATGTCCGGTACGCTTCATAATGATATTGACTGGCAGATCCTTCTGGACCGGGATACGGTCTATTGGGATACTTTGTCCGCTGAATACACTGTCTCATACGTGAACGTCGCGGATGGGGACCTGGGAATTTACAACACCATCGTTCGATTGAATGACAACGCGTATCGCCTGAAGGCAACCGGCCCGGGAACAATTACTGCCGAGGGTGTGATCTTCACCAGCACCACTTCCGCGGGAGGTGAGGTTGAGTTCGAAAACCAGAGTGACCTCTCCGCCGAGTCGATCAAGGAGTGCACCTTCCAGAGTGTGGATCTGACGATTACCAACTCCGCCGGGGTGGAGATAAAAGATTCCGGTTTCAATGACTGCCAGGTCACCACCAACTCAAATTCATCCGGCACTACCTTCAATAACTGTACCGGCAGCTATGACCTGACCATCGGCGGAGACGTGGAGACCGTCCGGGATTGCACCGGTATTCTGGAACTCTATATCAGCGGGGCCGATCACAGCATCCTCCGTAATGAGCTCCGCAATATGGAGGCCCGGGGGAACTCCTGCACCATTCAGGATAATACCTTCAACAGCGATGCCTACACCTGGATAAGATTCGATCTCTACGGAAATTCCAACCATGTTCTGGAGAATACCCTGGAGCATCGGGAAGTGGATAACGGTTATCCCATGATCAGGATTCTTGGGGATAGCAATATCGTTGAGAAGAATGTTATCACAGAGCAAGTGGCCGGGGCCGGGGCGTGGGGAAGCGGGATCCATATTCAGGGGGGTGATAATAACACGGTGCAGTTGAACCGGATTATCGGCTATCTGGATGGCTCATCCACCAATAACCACGGCATTCTTCTGGATGGCGCTACCGGGAACGTGATCAAGAAGAATACGATCAAAAACTGTCAGAATGGGATCTGGCTGGGATTCCCTAACGCTGCTTCTGAGAACAATATTGAAAATAACGCCATCAGTACTACCACCCGCGCGGCGATCGAGGTTGGTGATGACTGCGATACCAACGTCTTTGCGTATAATCATATCTGGGATGGTTCCGCGGGCATGTATATCTCCGGGGATGGAAACGGGGTTCATGAGAATATAATCTCGGATTGCAGCTATCGGGGAATACATCTGCTGACTGGCTCGAGCAACACCTGGGTCTATAACAATGTCTTTCGGGATAACAATAGTCAGGCGGCGGATAACGGTTCCGGTAATATATGGAATAAGCCCAAGACCGCTGTCAACAGTAACATAGTCGGTGGACCCTATCTGGGCGGGAACTACTGGGACACCTACATGGGTCATGATACCGATGGGGATAAACTCGGAGATACGCCGTACCCGATCAACGGCTCAGCCGGCACCTCCGATGGACTCCCCCTCATCTATGTCTCGATGCCATCGCCGACACCGGGACCTACCCCTTCCGGGTTAGGCACGGTTGTCTCCGGGGATTACAATGGCGACGGCAAGGCCGATCTGGCAATATTCCGGGCCAGCTCCGGTCTCTGGGCGATTCGGGGGGTAACCCGAACCTACTTCGGGGCCGAGAGCGACCTTCCGGTCTCCGGGGACTATAACGGGGACGGGACCGCCGATATCGCGCTCTTCCGCGGGGCCGCCGGTCTCTGGGCGGCCCGGGGAGTTTCCCGGGTCTATTTCGGCGGCAGTTCCGATCAACCAGCCGCCGGTGATTATAACGGTGACGGAAGTTGCGATATAGGTATCTTCCGGGGGAGCTCCGGCCTCTGGGCGATTAGGGGAGTTACCCGGACCTACTTCGGTGCCGTGAGCGACCTTCCGGTCTCCGGGGACTACAACGGAGACGGAAGCGTTGATATCGCGCTCTTCCGCGGGAGTGCCGGCCTCTGGGCCATCCGGGGAGTCACCCGGACCTACTTCGGCGGATCTGATGATCTGCCTCTCCCCGGAGATTACAGCAGGAGCGGTTCGAGAAGCCCGGTCATCTTCCGGGAGAGCTCCGGTCTCTGGGCCGTCCGGGGTATAAGCCGTTTCTATTTCGGAACCGATGGCGACCGCCCGGTCCCGGCCGACTTCAACGGATCCGGTGCCGATGATATAGGCATCTTCCGCCCCGCGTCCGGCCTCTGGGCCATTAATGGAATCACAAGAGTTTACTTTGGTTCGAGCATTGATCTTCCGGCAACGAGATAGTCGAGTCTTTTACTGATTACTGATCACCGCTTACTGATTACTGTGTTTTATCTGGGCTATAAGTGGCATTACCAGAGCATACTTCGGAAGTAGCGCAGATATCCTGGTAACCCGTTGATGCTGGATTGTTCTTGTCCATCATCGAAGTGAGTGGTAGCGAACGATCGTCCATCGTCCCTCGAATTATTAGATGCCTATTTGCTTTAATCAAAAGTGGTGAATCATTCACCACTTTAATGGAATATCACGAAGATCAATGAGTTATAAATACCCCGTGCCCAAGATCAGTGTAAAGACATGTACAAATTATGATCGGGGAGGGGATGGTCTTGGTTTGTTTGCTAATAAGGAGCTATTGAAATGGGACTTAGCATTCATTACCGCGGTCGTTTGAAGACACCGGAGTTGATCTCTTTGATCACTGATGAGTTGGTCGATATT
>Ga0307991_1000756_pt1 | contig 23165 bp, 25 predicted proteins | sample EllFjometagen131_FD_203146 | JGI IMG/M metagenome (GOLD analysis project Ga0307991, IMG submission 203146) | Marine microbial communities from Ellis Fjord, Antarctic Ocean - #131 | ecosystem: Environmental > Aquatic > Marine > Unclassified | place: Southern Ocean | collected 2014-10-08 | reverse complement strand
AGACCGATCAGAAAGGCTGGAAGCCTTACGAAACAAGGCGTTGTCAGCCATGGAACAGGGCAGCACCCTTGTTTTGACCAATAAAAATAAAGACCGGATTGTGCTTAATCAGATGATCCGTGAAAAGTTGGTTAAAGAGGATATAGTGAAAGGCGAGGGCTCTTCTTTTAATGTCCGCGCCAGTGCAAACCTTTCATCCGAATATGCCAAGGCAGCCGATGCTTACAAAGTCGGTCAGGAGGTTGTTGCAACGGCATATTGCAACGGTAATATCAAGTCCGGCAGCCAGTGGACCGTTACGGAAATTAATGCTGATAAAAACACAGTGGCGCTGTTTAACGGGGGAAAAACACATACGCTTAATGTTGGCAAATACGGACAGAAATTATCCGCTTTTGATATTGAGTCCCGGCAGTTTGCCGAAGGAGACCATGTTGTTTTTTTGAAAAATGACAAGAAGCTCGGTATTATGAACGGCAATATGGGGAAGGTCGCTTCTGTTGATGAAGCCGGAAACTGTGTCGTATCAATTGAAAGAAACGGCAAATCCCGCGATGTTAAATTCTGTTTAAACGACAATGGTACCGGCCTTTCATATAACTATATGGATCACAGTTATGCAGTTACAACACATAAAAGTCAGGGAGTCACCGTGGAGAACTGTATTGTCTGTCATGATTCTACTGACCGCATGGCTTCTCAAAACAGTGTATATGTCGGTATTACGCGGGCCAGGGAAAACACTGTGGTCTTTACCGATAATTTTGATAAAGACGGTGGGTTAAAAGCCCAGGGTGCTGAGTGGGATAAAAAAACGTCAACGCTTGACTATGCGGATTCAGCACCGGAAGAAAGTGTCAGCAGTCTGATCAGTCGTCTTTTAGAAAAAGAGTCACCGGTTCCCCAAAAAGAGGTTCCGATCCCGGAAAAAGACGTACTGCTCCAGCAAAAAGAGTTGCCTGTTCCGGAGAAAGAAAAATCGTCCAGGAATAACTTTCCGGAAGTCGAGAACGATTTTAAAGCAGGGCTTCCCAAGCTTAAAAAATATAATGATCAGTGGTTTGAGGATAGAGATAAAACGCAGGCGGAAGCAGATCGGGAATATGAACTCCAGCAAAAAGAACGAGACCAGGAGCCTCAAAAACAGGATGAGATGGAAGAGAAACAGTTGGAAAAAGAAAAATCCAGAGACAGGGGTTTGGAATTAAGCCTTTAATAATAAGCATTCAGGAGGAATAATGGCAAAAAATAGTGGTATTGAAACGTTGATTAAAAAACTGGATAGATTGGATGTTGCCGAATTAGAGGAAATACAAAAGGCAGCGAAAACAGCAGCTATCACCAAACAGAAAGAAATACAAAAGGCCCAGAACATGAGCCTCGGCAAGCTTGTTCGGAAGTATCAGAAAGAGCTTCTGGCATGTGATCAGTTGCCGGCAGATTTTAAAAGTGGACTGCAAGAAATTCTGAAGCGATAAAATATCTTTTTGGCCAATGAAAATGCGGTCATGATTTAATTGGCCAAAAAGAAAAAAGGATCACAACCATGACAGAAATACATTGGCAGCCAATATCCTTTTTTCCACAAATTAGCGATATGATTAACGGTATGCTTGATGCAGCGCAAGAGACATACGAACCCCTTCGGCAAATTAAAGTCCACGATGACTATACGATTGAACGAATTTTTGAAGTCACTGGCCAGCAGGTCGAGGATGAGTGGCTTTATGATGAGCAATTAAGCCGGTGGATGGAAAATAAAAACTTGAAACCTGCACAGCGAGTTGAAATTCAAACGCTACAAGCGCAAATGGAAGCGCTGAAACAGGTGAACCGAAAAATCCTTGCGATTGCTGAAGAGCACAAGAACAAGACCATAGAAAAGATCATGTCTAAAAGTGATGCAGAATTAGGGATGGAGTTTTTATTAGGAAAGCTAAAATAGTAGCCATGAAAAAGTCCTGTGCTGTTTATAAAAAGGGAAGTTTTAATGCGTAAAATCGCAGCTATGTTTCCATTGGGTCCTAACGGAAAAACAACCCATAGGCATCCTTTGTACGCAAAATGGCTTTTCAGAAGTTTTTTTACAAGTCGAACGGGTACTTCCTTGATTTGCCGTCTACGACCTCGCCCCTTATAAAGCCTGCGTTTCTCAGTTTTGACTGAATGCCATTTGTTAAATAAGTGCCGAGAAACCAAAGCAATTGCCCTTCTGTAAGGGGTGGTTTTTGGGTGATTTTTTTGTGTGTGAGACTGATAATATTTTTATCTTTGCCGATGGCTTTAAAAACAACTGGAGAACCCTCTGCCTTGGACTTCCGAGTCAATTCTTTTGCCATCTTAGTCCTCGTCTCAGCGCTGCCAGCATACACACTTGTAAAATTTGAAAAAGCAAGAAGTGCCACAATCACCAATGTCAAAAGTATTTTCATGCCCATCCCCCTTTGGTCTTTGCATTAATTTGTCACCCAACCAACGTAGAAATCAGCCGGAGTGTAGCGATCGGTTGTATTGCCCTTGTTATAAATGCTTTTATATTCGTGCTACGTTCTTCGGAAAAATAAAAGGAATAGTAATTGGGTCTTTTTTATTTGCTCTATTTAACGCCCTGGGCCACTAGCCATAAACCAGATAAAAAATCCAACACACCCAAAAGCCAATAGAACAAGCCAACCAGGGACATGATTTTCTTTTTTTGCTTTTTTTGTTAATTGTTTCTTTTCGCTATTCGTCAATGGAGTGAGTTCAGATTTGCAATGCTTGCATATTTTTGCTTCAGCTTGTACATATTCCGCGCATTCGGGACATTTTCGCAGCCCGGTAACACTTAGTTTATCCTGAGGCTTCATAATAATGGCCATAGGTAATGCGACAATGAACAGCATCGCACCGCAAAGCCACCACAACATAAAGCTTCCTCCTTTTTTTGAGGCTATTGCAGCCGGAATAAGTCCCAAAATAACAGCGAATATTAAAATTTCCATGTACATCCTCCGAAATTAGAGATTAGATATCGATATTATCTTATAGCAATTTTTTAAAATAGCGTTCTCGAACAACATTAATTATCCAACAGACCGGCTTCTTTTGTTCCTGAAATCGATAATTATGAGAATAGTACCAAAAAAACATAAAATAATCAAAAATATGTTAAATTATTTATTATCAATAGAATATAAAATTTTTGGTTTTTACTAATGGAACGGCAAACGCTTTAAAATAGACTATTCAAGTTGAGAGAAAAATCTTAAAAAGTGTCTCAAAATTACTTAAATTATAAAAAAATAGGGGATAGGGCAGTATAATTTATGATATACATAACATACATTTTCTGGATAATATCAGAAAATGTATGTTATCCAGATCCGCACAATCACTTGTTGTGAGACGGAAAAGAACTGAAGAGACGAGAGGGGCCTATATCGTGTGGCGTTAAACAAATAGTTTGCGAATTATCATTTTTCAACTTTAAGTCATTTTTTCGGTTCCCGCCACCGTCAGGTGAAAAGGGGCGTTATAATATAAATGGAGGCATGACATGACAAAAGTAAGTAATTTGCTTGCAATGATTTCTTTCTTGTTTTTAGTTTTATTAAGCTCGGCTGCCGGTTCCCAGATGAGCGAAAAGACACAGTTGCGTGATTCTTTTTTTGGAGATTTCACGAAAGCTAAAGTCGAAATGAAAATGGGGAAATCTACGTTGCAAGTATGGAAACCGCACATTAAATATAGCAATACATTGCCTCCTTTGATGAAGGAGATAATGTTGCATGGCGTTGAAAAATTGCAAGTAGAATATGACGAGATATGGAAGATATGGGAAAGTGGGCTTGATAGAACAACTCTTTACTGGAAAGACAATAAAGTCCAAGCTTGCACGCTCGAAAATTTCTATTTAGGCAATCCTGCGACAGGCAAGAAACTTTCCACACCGTCATACAAAGTAGATAATATTTATGATAGAAAATCTATTCTCAGTAAATTATCTGGGAAATAAGCCTAACAGGGGTAAACCCAACATGCAAGCGTCGTTGGTCTATTTGCAGCAACAATCATTTGAGATCAGAGAAGAAGGTGAAGCCAGGCTATCCCCCTGTTGTATTGGCATATCAATATGCTTGGGCATTATTTGTTTTCGCTGGCGAAAAATGTCATGAAGGGGATACTTCGCCCATTAAAGCAGCTGGTCTGTTGAATAACTAATGTTTGGCTACAAAATAGAAACGATTTCCTTGTCGAGGTTATGTCATGAAAAAAATTTTTGCCCTGGTAATGGGATTTGCAATTGTCTTAGCCAATCCAAGTTTTGCGGAGGAACCAAAGGTTAATCGTATCAATGCAGCAAAGTCACTGACAGATCGCCTTGATAGCTCAGTGATTAGGAATTTACAAATCCGTGTTCATGCCAAAGGGAAAAATTGTGACATAATGCATGTCGAGACACTTAATCTCCTCCCGCCAATGATGGAGGCTCTTGCAAATGGTAAGTTAAACTACGGCCAAGCAATTCCTGGGGGCATTAACAATTTTGCACAAAATTACGGTTTTAAATCAATTCTTTATACAAGCCGTGCTGACGAAAGCCTTATTGCATATGGTAATGACGCAATATCAAGCTCTGAAATTAAAAAAATGCAGGCATGTTCAAATCAGACTGATAAAAAAACAAGTCAAAAACAAGTATCCAAGGTAGAAATTAATGGGAAAAACCTTATAGAAAAAATACACAAGCAATACAAAATACATAGCTTTTATTCAGAACCCGTCCGTAGTGGATCAAGGATGGTAATCTGGCTTCCAGAAGCAGCTTGGAACAAGCTTACAGAAAACGAGAAATCTTCAATTAGATATTATATGAAAGGCCAATATTCAAATTGCGGCATTGGAATAGGGAGAGTAGACGGCGTCGACATAATTTCCGACAAAATAATTCCAATTCAATAAAACGCTGAACGAACAAGGATGGATCCGTTAGGATATGGTGTCACCCATTAAAAGCCTGGGCCAAGAGAAGGGTACGAAGCAGCAGATACGGTCCCTGACTATCGAGACAAGGCAACACCAACAGAACAACCGCATCAATTCGGACTGGCTATTCCGCTGCGCTACATTGACATCCGGTTATGTGGAGCGTTCGGCATTGATAGAAGAAACATTGAAGCTATTTCTATCTATATTTTATTTAGACTATAAAAATGATATTGATACTTTTAAAGGAAAAAAGGTAAATTTTTGAAAAAAAATGGGAAACAATTTTTTTTAATTGCTGCATCCTTGGTAGGATGGGTTGTTTTGGTATCCGTTGGCAAACATCTGGAAATATCGTGGGTAAGAACTCTCGGTGGATGTGTTGGATTAATAAGTTTTGTCACTATTGCAAGTAGCGTATTCTATAAATCCAAAGAATCGAAATTTAAAAAAATATCGTGGGTACTCGCAATTATATCACCCGTTATAGTAATCGGTTCTATTAACTATTTTGTTTATAAAATTGAAAGTCATTACAAAACGGAAATGATGGCTCAGCTAAGCCAGAAAAATATCCACTATTTTAATACTAATCGTGAGCAAATAATTTCCTCAATGAAAAAAGCATTTTCGGAAAAAGAATATCAGTCCGTTATCTCGCAAGCGCACAAATATTCCGCAGTAAAAAATAAAGAGCTTAAAGAAATTAACGCTAATGCAAAAAAAGAACTGGATATCATAGAAAGAGCGAAGAAAACTAAAAAAATACTTGCTGAATTAAAGACAATCCCAAGCAAAGAATATGAGGAAAATCAAAATTTATATCAACAACTTGTAGCCATAAATCCAAATATTCAGGCTTACAAGAAAAAGCATATCTATTATCAGTCTAAGGTTTCTGAACAGCGTGAAAAAGAAAAACGCAGAAAAGAGCTTATTGAACCTCAATTTAGTGCATGGGATGGATCACACAGAAATTTAACAGAATTAATCAAAAAAGCAATGAACGACCCGGATAGTTACGAACATGTTGAAACTGTTTATTGGGATAAAGGTGACTATTTAATAGTAATGACAAAATATAGAGGGAAGAATGCTTTTGGCGGTAAAGTGTTGGGGATGATTAAAGCTAAAGTTGCTCTAAATGGAAATATTATTCAAATAATTGAGCAACAATAAACATTCCAAATCTGGATTTATAACTCGTTAAAATTATATATTCCGATAAATAAAAAAGAAAAAACCAGCAGGCTATAAAAAAATAGGGGGTGGGGCAGTATAATTTGTGATATACAGGTCTATATAACCACTGGCTTCGATAAAGTTGCCATACAATAAAATCAGGTGCATTTTATGTCACAAAATAATTATGATCTTGGATTAGGAGAACTTGAAGATGCAATTAATTACTGCTTTAGCTCTGAAAAATGGATTCCTGGATTGATTCTTCTATATAGCAGCATTGATCTAATGGCATCACTAAATCGTGCTCCGGCAAAACCTAAAGTTGAGAAATCGGATTTTGTTGAGTGGGTAAATATCTATTTACTCCCTGGAAGTGAATTGAATTGTAGCGCTATCGATTTATATGCAGCAAGATGTGGTTTAGTGCACTCATATAGCCCAGATTCGGTTTTGTCCCGAGATCTCAAGGCTAAAAAGCTTTACTATGCTCATGGAAATAAAAAAGCAACCGAACTGCAAACAAGAATTAATGATTCTCCTCAGAAAGATATAATTGCTGTTCACATAGATCAGTTATTTAAAGCACTTAAAGTTGCAGTTGGGCGGTTTGCCAGCGCTCTCAAAAGTAATCCATCAAAAGAAAAGCTTGCGGCGCAAAGAGCATCAGAATTTTTCATTAATATTTCCGCATTATAGGCCCAATGGAAACATAGCTGCGTTTTCACGCAATAGAAAAAATATTATTTTTTATATCAATGCATTATGACATGGTACTTGTGTCATCTAAACTTCCGTTTCGAGAAAAAACCGGAAGTTTATTTAACTCCAAAGCAAAGAGTACTGAATTATAAACAAATCGCGATATTTTTCCAGTGCCATTTTGATAAACGGAAGTTTTAATGCGTGAAAACGCAGCTATGTTTCCACAGGGCCTAATAGGGGTTGTAATCCCAAACCGGCGGAATTTGTCCAATCGGTCTTAAAGCTCACGAAACGGGAAAAATAGCACATTAAGAAATCGTCAGATTGAAGTATACTTGAACCTGACGTCAGGCAATCATACTGATTGTGTCAGATTAAAATTGATTTATAAATTTTCTGACACTTTTTTCTAAAATCTTTGAGCCTATCCTGACAATCTTTAGGTCGTTAAAGCAACTTTCTGTAACGTTGTACTCCAAACCCCGTTGACTGGGAGCAATTGGACAAATTCCGCCGGTTTGGGCTTACAACCCCTAATAGGTGCTAATGCCCTTTAAAGCACGAATCGTCTCCAGGGGCCAAGCTCTCGTTTTACGAAACAAAAGCAACTGGCTATTAAAAAACTAATATTATGTTGTAATTAGGAATAACAAATGAATTGGTTAGCAAGCATTGACGATATAGAGCTTATGTTAGAGGCACCAGACCTTTCAATGATTGAATTCAGTGATATGACGGTCGAAGATATTTTGCCCTTTATGGTAAGGGGTGGCCCGCCGCCGCGAGTCATGTCTGCGGATAAAGATATAAGGAAGGTGAGGGAGTATTTGGATAACGACCCTCGTCCACCGATGAAATACAGTGAAGCTGTAAAAGAAGAAATAAATGAATTAATCTGTGGATCTTCAGAAAAATACGCAGAACTACGAAATAGAATAAAGTTTTATATTGATGCCGGAGAAAAAGGAATTTTAACATTAATAGTTGCTTTTATTTCAACAAATTTGGGTTTAGAAGCAGGAGCAGTATCAGGTTTTTGTGCACTTTTTCTATTTGGTGCAAAAAAAATTGGGTTGAATGCTTACTGTAAAAGTATCGGGCAGGAAATCATATAGGACCCGTGGGGGCATTTGAACAGAAACCCTCCCTCTAAATAAAAATTAAATCTTGTTTAAACGATTTGAGGGCTTTTATCAATTTTATTATAAAAGGCGTCCTGTTGCTTTGTGGTGAACTGAAAATATACCATGGTGCTGTCAATTTTCTTGTGGCCCAGATAGTTCTGCAGCTCTTTGACATCCGCGCCGCTTTCAGCCAGGTGAACTGCAATAGAATGTTTTAAGGTGTGCCAGTGGGCTTTATCCTCCGGAAGTTTTGCCTTGCCGGCATACTGTTTCATTAACCGGTCCAGCTGGCGCGCAGAAACCGGGTTGCCCTTGCGCGAGACAAACAGCGGATCTCCGTTTTTGACCTGAGATTCTCGGATATATTTTTTCAACAGGTTTTTCCGCTTGTCATCCAGGCGAATGGTATTTGAAATGGAGTTTTTCAGGCGCGTGCAAAAAAGTTCCCCGCCGGGTTCATTAAAATGTTCCTGGTGAAGCTTGCCGATTTCAGACACCCGAAGCCCGCACAGATACCCGATATTGAACATGGCCAGATCCCGCAGCACAAACGGGTAATCTTTTTGCCGTTCAATGCTCCGGAACAGCTTTTTTAATTCCTTCTGAGTAAAGTATTTGATTTTTTCCATGGTCCCCTATTCTGTTACGGCTGATAATGGTTATTTTCAGCCGTAAGAATACCGCAACAAGACCCCGAAAGCAAAGGAAATGTTTGACGTTTGGAAAAACCGTTTTTTCTTACGGCTTAAAATTGGCGGCTTTTTGGGGTGTTTTTGAAAACCAACGACATGTGACCAGGAGAAAGAAACAGGCAAACGCGCTGAGAGGCGATTTTAGCGGCGGTTTTTATTTGAAGCATATAAAGACATGGCCTTTTTATGACCTTTTTTGGAAATTGATTGTTTCGTCAAGGAATAATTATATTCCATTTTTGGAATATAACATTACTAAGAGGCATCAGTCAAAAAAGAAAACATCTCAGGAGAAAGTTTTTTCAATATGCCGGATAAGGTTTTCTGCCATTTTTTAGGCATGTGGTCATATATACTTTTTAAACGTTCTCTGTGGTTTTCATATTCCAAACAAAATTCTCCGATGCTTTTTGCAGCCATCAAGTCCTTTTCTTTTTTTGCAGGATTTTTCCGTTTGTTGCTTATGAGGATTTTATGCAAAGTATACGCTTCTGGTTCCGGCAACCAGATCGTTACATCGTTATGAGTCATGCTAAATCGATAGTCCTGGAGCATCTTCATATACGTCAAGCCTTCGGCGTTGATATTTAACTTTTTTATTTCATAGGGTGTATCTTTTATGCGGCCTAATGCCGGAGTTAAAAACTGGATCTCAAGGTCTGGATGAACGTATTTTACAAGTCCTGTGCTGTAATCAAAATCACTGTCAAACCCAAGCGAGTTCAACAATTCCGTCACATCGACTTTGTTTTTAAACTTTGAAGGATTTGGTACAAGAAAATCTATGTCTGTTGTACGGATTAAAGGGATTTCAGGAGCATCATCAAACAGGATTCTGTAATAATACTGACACCAGCTGCCAACAATCACAAGGCCATTCAAAACGTCTTCTTCCTGAAGTTTTTCCAGCACAGCAGAAAAAAGTTTATATTTTTCTTCCATTAACGACCTTTCCGATTTCTTTTAAATCATCTTTGACCTGTTTCAGTTTTAATTCATAATTCTTTCTATCATTCACCAGGTCCATTATTTTACGAGCTTCTTCTGAAGAAACGGAACCAATATACTTAAACTTCACCTTCCCGCCCTGGCGGTTTGCAAGATAAAGGTATTCATTTTTATTTCGTTTTTTTATAGATACTGCTCCTTTGGGAAAAGAATCAATTTTATCAACGTATTTTTGACAAAGAGCCTGCAAGCGCTGATGCTCTTCTTGTATTATGCTTTTAATGTAACTCATACAAGCCTCCTTGAATATTGCCTAACACTTATACATATAATGCTACATTGTTAGGCAACACCTGTCAAGCCCATCGTCAAAACAAAAAAACCAGGCGCACCTTATTATTCAGGGTAAAAGGACCAGCGGGAGATAAAAATTTATAGCAAAGGGGCGTCAATACTGAAAAACAGGCCAATTCCTATGGGGATTTTCACCCAAGTGTACGGTTATGCCCAACCCTGCAAAAAGCGTGATTATATTTTAACAAAAAAAGAGCACTCCCGCTGGTCCTACTGCTTGATTTTGTAGAAATTGGTTCCGCAACTCAAAATTGTTTTGAATATGAACAGTGAAGATAAAAACAGGTTGACTTTTTGTAGCTTTGAAGCTACTTTTATGATCAATGGGAACAACTTTAAAAATAATGCAGGAATACATTGCCAGGGATGGGAAAAATCATTTCAGGGAATGGTTTGACAGCCTGAAAGATATTAAAGCCCAGGTAAAGATTGATATCCGGATCAGCCGCTTGCGCCTGGGCAATTTTGGTGATGCAAAAGGGGTTGGTCATGGCGTGTACGAGCTGAGGATTCATTTTGGACCCGGCTACCGTGTTTATTATGGTCTGGAAGGAAATAAAATCGTTCTTCTGCTGTGTGGCGGGGATAAAAGTACCCAGAAAAAGGACATTAAAAAGGCTGTGGCCCATTGGAAAGAGTATAAGGAGGAAATTTAATGGCAACTGTGAATTATGAAAAAGGACTGATAAAACGGTTACAAAATCCTGAATATGCCTCTGAATATCTGAATGAAGCATTAAAAGAAGGCTCTCAGGAAATATTCATGCTTGCGCTTCGAGACGTGGCAAAGGCCAAAGGGATCAGCCAAGCCGCCAGGGAATCAAACCTTAACCGGGAAGCTATGTACCGGATGTTATCCGAAAATGGGAATCCAAATCTTTCCAGCCTGAATAAGTTGCTGGATACCCTGGGACTGACTTTGAATATTGGCATGAAAGAAAAAGCAGCCTGATAGCTTGGGGTTATTCACACAAAACCGCAAAATTTACGAAAATCTTTGTAAGCTCTTGAATGGTAGGCTTTTACAAAGGAAATCGATATTTATAATATTCGGTTCGAATTTTTTAACAGGCGGTTTTAAAGGTTTATGTAAAATTATAAAACCTCATTTTTCTTGGCACAAGAATAACCCTCGTTTTCGGGACGGTTCTGAATTTAAAGATTTTCACTCAAATTTTAACAAGAAAATTCATTAAAATAATCAAAACAACATTGCCCTATGGCTTTTAAGTTGTTTGGTTGAATTGCACAGGCCCATTAAAAATTTTTCCCTTTGGACTAAGCACGGAGCTTATTTCATTAACGATATTCCGTCCCTTTGAAAAAATCCGCACTTCTATCGTTCTCAACCATTAAGCATCAATGGTTTATCCAGATAAACGCCAATAAATAAGCATGCTGGCCCCTGATTTATAATTAGTCGACAATGTTAAATTTTTACTATAATTTCAAGCTATTAAAATTAAACATTGGAGCTATATATTGATTTTGCTTGCCTTCAACTTTTTTTGCCAAGTGTGGCCAAATCCGCACACATGGCATGTTATGTTAAAATTATATTCCATTCAAAAATGTTACAGTTTTAACAATTCTATTCTTAGATGGCTGGTTTTATTATAAATATGATTAAAAAAGGGCGCGAATGAAAAGAAAAATACAAGACTTAAGAGACTTAAACACGGGAGAAGAGCTTAAGGCTGATAAATGGATAAGCGCCCTTGATGAAGCCGGGATATTCAATTTGAGAAGAAAGCTTAAGGAGGATTACATAAAAAATAAAAGCCCTATCGTTTGCGCCACTTGTAATCAGCCCGTTTATCTTGCCGGTTTAGAACACTATTTTAAGCACTGGAAGGAGTTAGGTGATTGCCCGATTAAAACAAAAGGCAAGTACTCACAAAAACAAATTGATCGAATGAAATATAACGGCGTCCAGGAAAGTTTGCTTCATATTGAATTGAAGGAATACCTGTATGAATTATTAAATAATGACGGGAAGTGTTCAGGGGTTGAGAAAGAAAAGGTTATTAAATCGATAGATGTTGAAAGGTGGTGGAAAAAACCGGATATTTCGCTGGAATTTAATGGCATAAAAATGGTGATTGAAATTCAATTATCCACTACTCATTTAAATGTAATTGTAGATAGGGATACCTTTTACAAAGAAAACAACATTTTTATTTTATGGGTATTCAATGACAAAGATGAAAACGCTTTTCGATTCACTGAAAAAGACATCTTCTTTAACAATCATCGCAACGCCTTTTTAATGGATGAAGAATCCGTTCGGGTATCTGAAAAAGAGAATAAGTTGTTTTTGACATGTTATTTTCAAAAGCCATCTTTAGAAAACGGCAAAGTGATTGACAAGTGGGAAAAACAGTTAATTTCATTTAATGAGATAAAATTCGACGCGAATAAATATAAAATATATTTCTATGACTATGAGGAAGCGCTAAATGAACTGCAAAAATCGATTGACCTTGATTTAGCGCAACAATTTGAGAAGTATTGGATTATAAGGAGTCAATTAAGTCGGGCAGATAGAGATAAAAAGGACGCCTTCTACATTGAAAAATTAAGGCAAAGGCAAATCCAAATAGATAAAATGGATCGTGCATTATCAGGGGTATTGAATGCCCTATATTCAGCTAAACTCGGACAGATAACAGGGTATCAATTCCCAAACTTCATTGGACTTTCAAATTTGATTCTCGAAAGAAGAAAAGAATTTGCACGTATTTATATGTGGGCGCTTGAAACTTACGGTATGAAAGAGGCGGTTCAAGAGGCTGATACAAAAAAAAGCTTTGCTAAAAAAATAGCTGTTTACAAAAAAGAAAGGCCACCACAAAGCGATGAATTTAATGAATTATTCAGATTTCTCTTTCCGGAATTATCAGAGATAATTAAAGCGGATTTATAATTAAATCAATATTGAAAATGGGTAACTTACAGATATCAAGATGACAAAAGTTTTGGTCTTGGGCCGCTGCGTTTGGCGATATTACAGTATTCAATTGCCTCTAAGATATCGTTTGGGAAATGTTTTACTGGTGAGGAATCATCAAAAACCCATTCAAAATAACGAATGATTATATTATTCAAGGAACGAATTGTGAAATACCAATTATCCTCAGCCGTAACGGCGGGAAGATTTTCATGAAAGAACCAAGAATACCAGCCGGATTCTACGCCTGTATGTACTTTGTTAACACGTCTTTTATTTGCAGACTCGTTAGTCAACCGAAAGTGTTTGCTTCCGTTCACTAAATCCCTAACAATATCCAGTACGAAGTTCATGGGGTTTGGCAGTTTCGGTCTTTGCCGCTTCTGCTTACACAAGGCAGTGGGGTCATCACTTTTGGGCCAATCTTGAAAAAGATGCCATGCGGTGACTAAAAAATTGAATGCATCATAAGGATGCCAGCCCTGTTGTAAACGATGTGATTCATGCTTTAGCTTTTCAAATAAGTCCAGGCTGGTGTCCATGCCGAAAATAGGGCCTTTGTTCCCTGAGATTTCTCCGCTCATATCATTCTCTTGCTTATATAGCTGATATTCTAAGATATTTTGAGTAGCTCTTTAATATCCGCATCTAATGTCTTTAAACCGCTTGAAGTGCAAGTTTGGGAAAATATAATGCATTTATCAACCAATACTTCAGCAAGAGTTTCACTTTTCGCTTTTTTAAGTAACCCTTCAATGTTTTTTGCCCAAAACTCAGGTGTTATGAAACGATCAATCTCTTTTTCTCTTTCTTGCAATTTTAGACCAACAGCCCTGTTAGCATTTGAGAGAATTTGATAATACACAGAATAGGTAAATTGCTTTTCTCTTTGTGAAGCAAGACGCATTTTATCGTAAATTGTTGACGCTTCCATTCCGATAAGGCCATTCTGTTCTTGTTTGGAAATATGAGAGAATTCTTTTGCGATTTTTGCGGGTAAATTACTGAGAAGCCTTTCAAATTCAGCAGCAGATTCCGTGTAGTGGCCCGCTTGCTGTAAGTATAGTGGAAGGCGCAAATATGTTTCAACAGGATATGATATTTTCGATTGCGCTATTTGCTTATAAGCTTCCCGCAAACAGTTTATAGATCCATTCCAATCATCATTATTCTTTTTTTGGGTGGCCTCTTTAAGCAGTTCGTCTGCTTTATCTTCCGATGCCGATTTTTCTGGCGCGGATACTTCATAGCTTAAGCTAACGCCACCCGTCCCATGTGTCGTGCCTTTGTGTGGTGTATTTTTTCTTATTTGTAATTTATTTTTGCCGGGCTTTTTTAAACACGCTTTTTGATAGATTAAATATATAGCTCCAACAATTATCAATATTCCAAAAACTTTCATGGGGTACCTCTTTTTCTATGCCTAACGGGAAATTAAATCTCATTGGTTTAATAACCGCAAACTTATATTATAAGTTTGTAAAGCAATCTTTATAAGTCCTATTCAATACACATGACCAGCGGAAATTGACGGTTGTTCTCTTTTTCTTTTTGGATTTTATAATTTATTTTCCATTTTTTTATGGCTATCAGATTAGGAGTCAACCGCCCTGCCCTGTTCTTGCTTGATTTTTGCTGGGCTGGTATAAATTTTTTGTGTTAAAGAACTCTGCTTTATTATAGATTACACAGATATTTTATTTAAACTATATATAAAATTATTTTTTATATTTAATCAATACATTATATTTTTTTTGTATTGCACTAATGACATACAAACGTCTTTCATTAAAGAAATACATTTGTAATAAAAAAGAACCTTGACTTGTAAAGCATTTTTAAAATACATTTGTAATGCACTTTTTATATACAATTTAATGAAGGGCTATATGATGAAAATCGTGATTCTGAATCAGAAGGGCGGTGTTGGAAAATCAACCATCACTGTAAATCTTGGCTATGGACTGGCAAGAGCGGGGAAAAAGACTCTTTTGGTTGATATTGATCCCCAGGCACACACCAGCGTTATTTATAGCCCGGCGATCCCGAAAGAGAATACCGCAAATGATCTCTTTTTAAATAAGTCGTTTGATATTAAAGACGCCATTCGGCAAGCCAGGGTAGGGGAGGAGGATGTTAAAAATCTTTTTCTTATTCCTTCAAATATTCATTTGGCGATTACCGCCGAACAAATCACTGTAAAAACCCACAAAGAAAAGCTGCTGCATAATCATCTAAAAAAAATTGAATCGAGTTTTGATTTTGTCCTGATAGATTGTCCGCCAGCGCTCGGGGTTTTAACGGTTAACGCCATATATACCGCTGATTTAGTCTTAATACCGACTATTTATGGAAAATATTCCTTGGATGGCATCGCGGATCTTTTTCATTCCATTGAGGAGGTTAAGGAAAGCAAAAATTATCAATACCAAATTTTAAGAAACGGGTTTGATGCACGCACAAAATTATCAAATGAGTTTATTGATGGCCAATTAGAACCGTTTCAAGGGAATATGTTAGAAACCATTCTCCGAAAAAGTGAGCCAATCAACCAGGCCCAGATGAATGACGAGCCGGTTTTTGTTTTTGATCCCAAGTCAAAAGGATCAGAAGATTTTGAAGCACTCACAAAGGAAATAATACAACATGTCCAGTAAGAAAAAAATCGTTGGCAAAAGCAAACTTGCAGGTGTTCAGGTTGAAAAAGAGACGGAAAAGCCGTCGTTAGATTTAATTTCTCGCAAACCTGAAAGCAAAATGAAAAGCTTCCGGCTTTTTGATACTGATATTGAAAAACTCCGGACCATCACCAAAGAAGTTAATCGGTTTAGCGCTACACGCGTAATCAGCGAAACAAGTGTCATTAAAGGCTTAATTGAACTTGGCGCTAAAACTAGTCCTGAAAAAATATTAAAGTCTATCAAGGATGCTTTTTAGATATTTGTAATACATAAAATCAATACATTTGTAATAATAAAGTGCATTACAAATGTATTTCTTATGTTTTTTTTACACGGATAAGATTGATAGGGGAGGGGAGATTTTTAATTTATATTTTTTTGGTCAAAAAAACCGCCTCAACGCGGGCGGGAGGCATAAAAAAATATTAAAAGTCCTGTCCATAAAGGGATAATTATAATATCTGTAATAATAAAATGTATTACAAATGTAATAATAAAAAGCAGTACAAATTTTTATTTGCCGTAAAGTCAGTCTGAGGAATAATCAAATTTTACCAGAGCAGGGTTTATCTTTCAATTTCAGTTTTGAGCGCATCATAATCAAAACCCTTGGACTTAGCAAAAGTTCTAAAATCTTCTATTTCTGGGGATAATATTTTTAGCCTTAAATAATAATGGAAATTTGCTTTATAAAGTCTGGTTTTTTCTCCTTGCACTTTAAAGTTCTTTTTAAAATTTTCGCCACACCTTCCTTGATTTACATATTCTTTAAATGCCTCTTTAAACTGTTCTAATTCTTCTTCTGATAACTCGGATTCTTTTTGTTTAAAGAGTTCATTCCTTTTAATTTGAACCTCTCGTGTAATGTAATCTAAGGCTGTTTTGCGTTTGGCTTTCTCATCAGATTTTTTATCTGATTCGGTTTTGTCTTTTTGTGTGCTGTCTAATTGAATATTTTCATTAATAGCCTTAACTGTAAGACCTCGTATGCTTGTTTTTATTTTCCCTTCGTCTCTATAAAACCTTACAAATTCAAGATTACTTTCAAGTCGAAATTCATCAACGGTTTTAATAAAATCTGCTGCTTCGGCTTCGTTTAATTCAAATTCTTCAACTAATACTTTAAGCAACTCCCTGTTTTGGACATTTACCCCAGCTAAAGGGAGGAGTATTTGCTTGTGTCTTGCTGCTTCTTTTTCTATTTCCCGCCGAAAGGCATCTTCGAGTTTTTTTATTCTCGGTAAATTTTTTGTGTTTGGTTGAATTTTAAATTTTAAAGAGACAATCTTTCTACCTTCTCTCTTTTTTAAAATACCCTCTTTAAGATCAATATAAACAGAAGAAACCTTATTAAGTTCTTGTACCGCGCTCTTTATAATTCGTTTGTTAAAGTCTCTAAAATCAGAATATTCGCCTTTTTTAATACCAAATATTTTGCGTAATGTTACCATTGAAATCCAAGGCGTTTCGCTTATGCCTATATAATCTTTACAATACTCCCATAGAATTTCACCATATTTGCTCTTTAAGAGAGTCTGCTCAAATGCGTTTAATTTGGCATAAATATTAGGGTCACTTAACCTGTCTTTGATCAATGGGTTATAACTGTATATACAAACGCCATCTATTATTTTTGCGCCGGCTAAAAGAGTGGTTATTTCCCAACCAACGGTTTTATCTTTTTCTAAAATATTCCATTCAACAGCGGTTGTAACTAAACTTCGGATAGCGCCTTTTAATTTCTCATGATCATTGCTATTAAACCGTAACCAGCGACTTAAATCTCTAACTGTAATTTCAAAAGAATCTTGTTTTTTTAAATCATCAAAAGCGTTCAACAATAAAACATTCCATGTTTTGCGCTCTAACAAACTGGCTTCACCAGTTGTTTGAATTGCGCTGCTATGCTTTATTATCTCTCTTTTTCCACTCACAGTTATATCCCTTTTAAAATTTTCTTAATAATGCAAAAAGGTGGACATAAAATCAAGACTTTTGTCCACATATAATAAAAAGGATTATCCCGCAGGTGTCCACGTTTCGGCTTCTTTGTTTTCAATTCATAAGAAGTTTACTATTTGAATTGTTTTTGAATTTTATTGAAATATTATTATCCCGCAGATGTCCACCTTTCATCCCGTAAACGTCCACATTCACCTATATAAGTGTTTTGTTTTCAATATGTTATATTCCTTACTCCTTTCATCCCGCAGATGTCCACCTTTCATCCCGTAAACGTCCACGTTTCATCCCGCAGATGTCCACCTTTCATCCCGTAAACGTCCACGTTTCATCCCGCAAACGCTTTATTCATGCTGATTCCCAAAGACCTAAAACTATTAAAACTATTAAAATCTTTAAAACGTCTGTATTGTCGTTTTCTTTTTTTTAAATAAAAAAATGAGGGAAAATTAAAATCACCTCAAGTCAAAAATACAATCAGAAAAATTTCAAAGTGAAGAACTTTGCCTTAAAAGCAAGAAGTACTGAAAAAACGCTTCTGAGTGAACTACAGACATGAAAAATGTCCTTACTTCAAAGATGAAAACTTATGATACCAATCAAAGTCAGAAAAAAATTCAATCATCTATTGGATCATTGCCAGTGATCAGCCAACGAGAAAAATCAAAAACAATATTAAATAAACTTGTCTATCAAGGGATAATAATATTATTTATAATAATAAAGTGTATTACGAATGTAATAATAAAGTGAAGTACAAATTTTTTATATATAGCCGTAAACTCAATCTAAGGGATAATTAAATTTTATCAGGGTCATGTTTATTAAAAATACCTTTTCTTGTCACGAAGCAGACAGTTGTTTCTGTTATTGTTTTCTTTTTTATTTTTAATAATATTTAAAAAATTCAGTGTCGGAAAAAATTAAAAAAGGGTTCAAATATTGAAAAGCGGATACCAACGCATTAAAAATTCTGCTGGATGAATATAAGCGTTTAATGGCAGATCCGGATAGCAATAAAGAAAAAGCTCAAAGCGTCCGGGAGGGGATAGAATATTTGTGTTATCCATACCGGGAAGACTTATCAAAATTTGTTCGTTCCCCGCTTCGTGATGAAGACAATCCGGAAGAAGATTTCACCAGGGCCGACCTTTCTACACCTGAGAAACAAGCTGCTTTTGATGATCGCATGGCCGAAGGGGTAAATAGGGATTTTGCGCTTTCATATCTGCGGGATTATTAATCATGAAAAGAATATATATCAGATCATCTAAGTAAAAATTTTTCCTTCCTTGTAAGTGCAGTTATAATTTACCAGTAAATTATAATGTGGTATCTTACGATTTCGACGATAGGAGCCACAATATTTAATTTCTTGTTGTTCCTATATATTGTGGTGTAACGAAAATTATAAAATTTTATCTCTCTAAAATTTGGACTTAATAAAATCAAATATTTATAAATTTCTCTCCAGGTCATTAAAACCTGTAACGAGCTGATCTGATTTCGGTCTGCCGAAAAAACAGACTACAATATATAGATTTTTAGGTTTTGAAATGAAACAAATTTTTTTCATAATATTTATTTTAATTTTGTCGGGTTTGTTTAGTTTATTACATGCAGAAAATTTATATCAATGGGTGGATGATAATGGAGTGAAACATTTTTCAAATGATCCTAAAAAGATTGATGGTAATGCTAATGTTAAGGTTATAAAAGGGGATATGCCTTCTTGTTACCGTAGCGATAAAAAACGAATTATGAATACTCAAATCACGAATAATGTTCAAGGTCTTGACAAACATTTAATAAATAAAAATGCGATTTATTTTAATCAACAAATCGATGAGTTAAACCGTATTCACAATCAAAATATAATTAATTTGCAATCTGATTTGAATAAAAAAAATTTAGATTTAGAAAATGCCAAAAAAGGGATTCAAAAAATTGATTATAGCAAAACTAATTGGAGGATGATTAAAAGATGGAATGATGATCATGAAAAAGAAATAAAATCCTGTGAAAGGGAAATCAAAAAAACAGAAGATGCTATTTCATCTGAAAAAAGGAATTATATTGCTGAAAAGATTATTATTGAAGAGACTTTCAGACCATGATTAGCGAATTAAAAAATTGCATATCTTGAGCAGGGAAAAATTATTTATAAGGCTTCAAAAATTTCTGAATAAATCGAAAAAAGTATCACTGAATTTAAAATAAAAAATTCAGCTTGATTTTAAAAACATTAATACCGCTTAATTAAACCACAAGATTACACAAAAGATTATATTAAAAATTTTAAAATAAGACAAATTTGAAATATAAATTTTCACCCCAAAAAACCAGCATCAAAAAATCCTCTCTAACCTATCACACCTTACGCCACCTAAAAAGCGGTGTTCTCAAATATCTTTACCTATAAAACCCCTTGACATCAGTTAGTTATAGACATATATATCAAAATATCTAAAATCCAATAAAACAGATATATATTACTAATATATTTATAAATATAACAATATAAGGTGATATTTTGAAAAAAATCCCTGTAAGTTTCACATTAGAATTATCTGACAAGCAATCTTTAGAGTTTCTTGCTAAAAAAGAAAAAACAACATTATCAGGACTGATATCTGAGCTTGTCCTCAGAGGATTAAAACAGAAAATAGTTGATACTGAAATTGAAAAAATGCAGACGGACGTTAATAAGCGGCTTGATAATATATCTGAAACGCTTAAATGGATACAGGCATGGGGAATGACCCAGAAAGCACGGACAGTAAAAAAAAATGAAAAGATAGCGGATGAATTTGAACAAAATTTTAGAAACTTATAATGGATCAGTCAGTAAAAAATTTTGGTATTTTATCGGCAGCAACACAGGAAACAATTAAAAAATATTCTTTAGTTATTTTCTGCCTTTTTTTGATACATATCGCGTTATTTTCTGTTTATATTAATAGATATTTTTCAGATAATGAACGTCATACGCTGCGTGTTTATACCCAGGCAAGTGTGTTGAGTTTTAGTGAATTTACATCAGGTATAAAGCTGACACATAATATCAATGGAAAAGAAAATATTGTCAGCGCAAAAATCATATATGAGATGTTTAACAATCCCTATTTTAGACCGGAAATTGACAACCTAAAAAGCGGGACTTATTACTGCATTTTTCTTTCGTCATGTGTATATATATTATTATTGTGTTTCTTCTTTATGAGAGAAAAGACCATAGAAACTGAATCTCAAAAAAATATTGAACTGGTGGCCCCAAAAACGCCTTTTGAACCGTCATCAGAAAATATTCTTGCGGAAAAAATCGAGCCTCGAAAAGCCATAAATGAAAATTTAATAAATGGAAAAGAGTTGAAAAAAAACCGTGAAGCTCCGACAGCCAACCCGACCAGTCATTCCAAAATCAGTGAAAAAACTGATGACCCTATTGATAAAAATATCGTTGATGATGATGGATTTACCGAGGATGATTTTTTATTGTGAAGGTCCTTATTTTTGTTTCATTCAGAATCCGTTTAAGAGCGAGACAGGATTCTGAAAACATCTTGAAATGGAGCTTTGAACAATAATGCTTTCAGGCACAAATATATCCGCCGGCCAGGCCGGACAATATTTTGAAAAAGACGATTATTATCTGAAAGAAGGCGGCGTCTGGCAGGGCAGGGGAGCGGCGTCTTTAGGGCTGCATGGAAGGGTAGACAAAGAAGAGTTTAAAGCGCTGCTGGTTGGCCGTGATCCGGACGGAAACTCGCTGATCAAAAAAAAGGCTGTGGATATTGAGAACGGGAAAGACAGGGCCGGTATGGACCTGACTTTCAGCGCTCCCAAATCTGTATCCATTATGGCGCTTGTGGATGAACGGGTTAAAACCGCTCATGACAAGGCGGTTTCAAGGGTTTTAACGTACATTGAACAGAATAATATCCAGACACGGGAACAGGTTTCCGGTGATCGCCGGACCATCCATACAGCGAATATGGTAGCTGCAAAATTCGATCATTTAACCAGCCGGGAGCTGGACCCGCAGCTTCATACACATTGTGTTGTTATGAATATGACGCAAAAGGAAAATGGTGAGTGGCGGGCGCTTAGCAATGAATCGCTTTATAATGACAGAATCAAACTGGGAAGGCTTTACAGAAACGAGCTGGCAAACAATTTAGGTGATATCGGGTATAGCGCCACAGTGACCGACCGGAAACAGGGTTTTTTTGAAATAAAAGGGGTGGATCAGGGGTTAACCCGGGTATTTTCAAAACGCCGGGAACAGGTCCTTGAACGGTATGAAGACCTTAAAGCCAGCGGCAAATATAGCAATATGCCGGAAGCCCAATTAAAAGAAATCGCTGCCCTTGACAGCCGAAAGATAAAGCCTGAGCACCTGAGTAAAGAAACGCTTAAAGAGAGCTGGGTGCAAACAGTCGAAAAAAGCGGCTTTACGCTGGAAGGAATCAGGGCAGAGGCTAAAAAACAGGCTGAATTGTCAGACAGAAAGCCGTCATTTACTCCCCTGGAACTGATTCAAAAAGCTATGGAAATAAAAACGGAAAACGAATCGGTTTTTCAAAAAATCGACATCATGAACGAGGCTGCACGTCTTGGAATAGGGGACAGGGTTTCTGCAGATCACCTGGAAAATGCCTTTGCTGACATGCAGAAATCCGGCCAGCTTGTTTATTTGGGGAAACAGCGGGCTGCTGATCAGTTTTCTACCCGGGAGATGCAGGGAATCGAGCGGGATATTGTGCGTCGGGTGAATGAGTCCAGGGGAAAATATACACCGACTGTTGACCGGCAAATGGTTGACAGCCACCTTGATACCAGAGAGCAGGCACAGGGATGGTCTTTTACTGACGGCCAGCGCCAGGCTGCCTTAACTGTATTATGTTCCAAAGATCGTGTGAATATTATCCAGGGGGATGCAGGAACCGGCAAAACAACTTATACCCGCGAGATTAAAAATATCATGGATCAAACCGGCGGCTCTGTTCTGGGCGTTGGGTTTACCGGCAAGTCTGCTGCAGAACTCAAAAACGAGGGCATTGAATCCATGACGATTGATTCCCTGGTACATCGGGAAATTGAGTTTTTGGATTCGGAAAGTGACCGAATCCCGGATTCAAAGCGCTTACAGATAAAAAAGGGATCCATTCTCCTGATGGATGAAGCCTCCATGACCGGGAATCAGCATTTTCACAGGCTTTTAAAATTGTCTGAACAAGGGAGCCTGAAACTGGTTGTCCAGGGCGACAAAAAGCAATTGCCATCGATTTCGGCCGGTCGGATGCACGAGATCCTGCAGGAGAAAGCAACCGTTGACAAGGTTGAGTTACGGGAGATTCTGCGCCAGCGTCCCGGCGGTAAGGCTTATGACTCTGTTCAGGCATTTCAGAAAGAGGGGATGGGCGCAGCCCTTGACACCCTTGCCGGCCAGGGAAACATTACGGAAATCCAAGACCGATCAGAAAGGCTGGAAGCCTTACGAAACAAGGCGTTGTCAGCCATGGAACAGGGCAGCACCCTTGTTTTGACCAATAAAAATAAAGACCGGATTGTGCTTAATCAGATGATCCGTGAAAAG
>Ga0307991_1000755_pt1 | contig 23165 bp, 21 predicted proteins | sample EllFjometagen131_FD_203146 | JGI IMG/M metagenome (GOLD analysis project Ga0307991, IMG submission 203146) | Marine microbial communities from Ellis Fjord, Antarctic Ocean - #131 | ecosystem: Environmental > Aquatic > Marine > Unclassified | place: Southern Ocean | collected 2014-10-08 | reverse complement strand
TGCCGAATTATTTTGTTCATTGGAGTCTGCTGCGTGCTTGACCGAATGATAAGAGCCGTATGAATCGAGAGGTTCACGTACGGTTCTGTGAGAAGCTTGGGGGGAGGTTCCCCTTGCTTACTCGACCCAAGCGTTGGAGAGGGACTGGGCAAAGCTGTGCCGTTTTTGAAAGGCAGTTTTTAATCGACAGTTTCTGCATTTATCAAGGTTTTCGCTTATCGTTGCCCAACCCCTCAGCTTTACGTTATGCCTTTTAAAATGAAATAAGAAAGGATAAATTGGTCATGAAAAAAGATTCAGATTCTGTGCTGTCCGTCAGCAGGCAAAACAACATAGTCCATCTCGTATTAAATCGCCCAAGTGTCTTAAATGCATTAAATTCTGCATTATTGGATTTGCTAAAAGATGAACTTGTTTCTATCAAGCAGAATCGTGCTATACAAGCAGTTATAATAACCGGTATGGGAGAGCAAGCTTTTTCGGCAGGAGCAGATATTGAATATTTAAGCAATGCATCTCCGTTGCAAGTTCGTGAATTGGCAAAAAAGGCAATATCGGTCAACAGTCAAATTGAAAATTTGGGTAAACCAGTCATCGCACTCATTAATGGTTTTGCACTTGGTGGCGGTCTTGAACTGGCCGAGTCGTGTATGTTGCGTATTGCAGTATCTACTGCAAAGTTAGGACATCCGGAAGTAAAAATTGGGGCAGTTGCAGGATGGGGTGGCACAACCAGGCTCCCAAGATTAATAGGCAAGAGTCGTGCTACAGAAATGCTTCTTACAGGTAAAATTATTACAGCAAATGAGGCAATGCAAATGGGTTTGGTAAACCGTGTAGTTGAGCCTGAAGATTTGCAAAGTGAAGGTGAGAAAATACTCAATGAAATTTTATCCAATGCACCAGTAGCAGTACAGTTCTCATGGGAGGCTTTGCACCGTGGCCTCAATTTATCAATTGAAGAATCTGCAAAACTTGGTGTTGATTATTTTGGTTTAATTGCTTCTACCAAAGATTTTAAGGAAGGAACAAAATCATTTATAAAAAAACAAAAACCAAAATATAAAGGTGAGTAGCAAACATCGAATACCCTAAAATTAGACGAAATCGCATAACCATAAAAATCAGCGGACGCAAAAAGCCGCGCCGCTGATTTTTACGTTAGCACAGCAGATAACTGGAAAATGGCAAAGGTAAAAAAGAAGCTCACTGCTGCACAGAAGCGGGCCAGAAAGAAAGCGAAAGCAGAGAGACAAAAGAAATATATGTGGGTGTTCATGAATGGAAAAGAGGTCAGAATTAAAAGGCCACCCACAATTGACGGAATGGATGTTGAAGACTTCATTCGACAAAATACTGACCCCATATGGTTACACCAGAATGAAATGTGGGAATATATGGAATCGGAAGAAGAATCTGATGACAATGAAAATTAAAGGTGCACTTGACCGGGAACCGCCGCCCGTTGTTCAGTGAGCCTCCCGGTCCGGCAAATGATCTTGATCATTCGATGCATGAGATATTCATGATTGACAAAGATAAGCAGAAGTAGAACTATTACCAGTATTAGACATTACTGGAGGTGCAATCATGAGAGTTACTATAAAAGGACAAGTCACAATTCCACAAGAAATTCGGGAAAAATTAGGAATAACTCCTGCTGTTGAAGTTGATTTTGTAGAAGAGAAAGACCGAATTTATTTGGTGAAAAGGAAAAGCAAACCCCAAAAAACATATAAATTCAGGAAATTGAGAGGAATAGCCAACGTTAAAATGACAACGGATGAAATAATGGCCCTGACAAGAGGAGACAAATGAAAGGGGTTCTCGTTGATTCGAATATTGTTTTAGATGTTTTTCTGAATGATCCGAAATGGGCTGATTGGTCTGAATCAAAATTGGACGAGTATGATTAATTGGGGATCTTGTATATCAATTCGATCGTTTATTCTGAAATCTCCATCGGTTTTAAGCGGATAGAGGATATGGAATCCGGAATAGCCAAAGCTGGTCTCCAGATGTTGGAAATCCCCAAAGAGGCATTGTTTTTAGCTGGAAAAGCTTACCTTAAATACAAAAAAAGAAAGGGCACAAAAAGAACTCCACTCCCGGATTTTTTTATTGGTGCACAAGCCGCCGTCCAGAATTTGGATTTAATTACGAGAGATGTCTCTAGATATCAATCACATTTTCCTACTGTAAAATTGATAACTCCATAAGATTTGAAAGAAAAAATTGTTAAGATTATAAGGCTGTGGACATATTACGAATAATTAACACCTAACCTATAAAGATTGAAACGACCCCGCCGTGAAGAAAATGAGAGAACTGGAAATTTCAAAAGAGCCGATTGAACTCTATAAAATCCTTAAGTTCGAAAATCTGGTCTCGAGTGGCGGTGAAGCAAAGTTTGTCATCGCTGAAGGCCAGGTTTTAGTAAATGGAAAGGTAGAAACCAGGAAAAGAAAAAAGATAGTTTCGGGCGATATGGTAGAATTCGGGAACGAAAGAATTTGCATAAAGCTCAAAAATCATCCCGCAGCATCGTCATCCAACCAGTCTGATATCAAACGATAAGACAGAGTGCCCATAACCGGCAGATGAAGGCAGCCCTGCTTGATTCCTTGCCGGACCTCTGTCCGACTGAACCAGCAAACCTCCTCCAGTTCATTATCAGCACAATATATCTCCCCCGATTCCAGTTCCGCGGTAAAGCCCAGCATCAGAGACGCAGGGAAAGGCCATGACTGGGAGGAAAAATACTCCACTTGCCGGACGCTGATACCTGATTCCTCCATTACTTCCCGGCGGACCGCCTCTTCCAGGGTTTCTCCCGGTTCGACAAAACCGGCCAGGATCGAGAAAAGTCCCTCGGGCCAAGTTGGCTGGCGGGCCATCAGGCAGCGTTCTCCCTGGCAGACCCGCATGATCACCGCCGGATCAGTACGGGGAAAATGCTGTTGGCCACAGGAAGGATTAGTGCAGGTCAGCAGGTGGCCGCTCTCGCCGATAACCGTGGGGAAACCACAGTCACCACAATAGCGGTTTCGCTGCTGCCAGAAGGTCATGGCCCGGGCATAGGCCAGCAGGGCATAATCTGCTGCAACCACCTGGGGCAGAAACCGGCGGAGGTTGTGAAATATACCAAAAGGAGCAAGGCGCTCCGGAACCATTTCATCATCGGCAGGCAAATCAAGGGTAAAGCAGCTTTGCTGGTTGACAATCCCCAAAAAAATGACCGCTGCCTCTTTTACGAGCAGATCACCCAGCTCGACGGCTGAAAGTAAAGCCGGCTGGAGGAATTCTTCTCCCACAAAGAGATTTAGCGAGCGCCAACAGGGAATAAAGCGGGAATCAGGGTGCCGTAACTGGGCAGCTAGCCAGGTGGCATCACGGCGACGGGTAGCCGCCCGGTCAAAATCCGGCATACTGTTCATCTCTCAAAGTCCTGGCCGCTGAGGCTGAAGCCCATAAAACTTCCTCAAATTCAAGCGGAAAAATGTTTTTTCACATAGTCTTTCAGGGAGCTGCCAAAATCCACTTCCCAGCCACCCTGGTAGACAATGGTTGAAGCCAGCTCACTGGCCAGCATGGCATAGCGGTATTTCGGTGGCAGTCGTTTTAACCGCAGGCGGTATTTCCGGTTTCCACTGATGAACGCCGGCAAATGAGCTAGGAGGACAGGACGAAAACGGTTATGCTGAACCAGTTCGGGATGGGACTGAAAATAATTGAATAGCTCATTATAGTGGGTGTTTATTTCCGTACTGATTCCATTAGCAATTTCTGTATAAGGGCTGGTCCCTTCCGCCTCCCGGTAACGGCGGAAAATCAGTCGGGCTTCATCCCGGGCCCGCCGTTCAAGGATACCCAGGACATCGGCTACATACGCATCCTTATGGGTTAAAAATTCCTTTTCGCTAAGCAGTAGGTTAGCGATAATCTCATAGGAAGAAGAAATAACTCCGCATTTATTGGCGGCAGCATCCCGAATGACCACCACCCCGTGCTGTTGAATTTCCAGCCTGGCTGCAGGGGTAATAAATGAATTGGCCCCCTCGACAATCGCCCGGCAACTGGGTTTCCAGTCGGCACTGAACAGCCGTGACCAGTTCTGCTCATCAATGGTTTCCGGGCGGCCGCCAGCCGGAATAAATAAATCGGCCGGAACCGAGAAAATAAGCCCGTCAAAATCCCGGTGAAATTCATCGGAGGTGATCCACAGTTCCTCGACCCCATTTTCCGTCCGCATTAGTTTACGAAAGAGTTCCACCAGCCCCTCTCGACGGGTTACTTTTCGAAAGAGAATAAAACCGCCGGGAGAGAGATACTCCGGATCAAAATCATTAATATTGGCTTTCAACACCAGGCGGCCCAATTCCTGATGATTAAGGCCTTGTGGATCATAAGCCACCCCTGAACCAGCCACCACCAGTTTTATCTTCACCTGTGGGCAGCGTTCCAGTAGCAGGCGCATGCAGTTGCCGGCCACATCGCCATTGGGACCGCCGGTAATTTTGACCGAAAAGGAATCACGGCACATATCAACGCCCAGTTCCTCCATGGTAATTTCTGCGAATGCGGTAACCCCCAGCGAGGTTACCCCATACTGTTTATGATTGATCCCCACCTCTTTACTGGAAATCAACCCCGGACCTAGCAGATATCCACGCTTGACCGACTGTTTGGCAATCAGTTCGATCATGCTGTCGTGCATATTTTCATCAGGACCCAACTCGATGGGCTCATCCTCGCCATAGTAGTCAATGATGTTTGGATGCTTCACCCGGCCGTTTTCGGTAATGAAGATATCCAGAAAAGCATTGAGAAAACCATACTGAAGCTTATAGAGTCGCTGGGTGATAAGATCCCGGTCATCAATATCAGAAACATCCAGGACCACTCCCATTTTCGAGCCACCTTCATAAATATCTTTATTCTTCAGGTGCTGGGTATGGGCGAGGACAAAAACCTCCCGAAAAAGGGTACTGGCGTTGGTGAGAAAATCATCCGAGGTCCGACAGATAATAGTTCTCCAGCCCCCCCGGGCAATATCCGAAAAGCCCACATGGTAGCCAGCCCCGTAGCGGCCATAAAAGTAAGTCACTCGAAACGGTTTCCCAGCCGGTAGATCACTGGTAAACTCAACCGACATTTTTTCCAGATAAGCGGGGTCGAGCCGGAAAGCCAGGGCATGCTTTTCAGGAACAAAAAAATTGGTTTTCAAAGTGTAATGAATCAACAAAAGAGCGGTGGAATAAATGATCTGCCGGTATTCATCCAAGTGGCGATGGCCGGTATTAAATCCTTGAATTTCCTGTTCCAAGTCTTCATAAGCTTCCTGGTATTGTTGTTCACGATCATCCACACCCGGCTGAAAGCGAAGGAAAAACAGCTGAGATAAACGAAGCATGACTTCCGGATGTTGATAAAAAGCCCGCTTTATTTCCCCCAGGTCATAGAGATCCGGGCGGTTATGGGCAAGGTTTGTATGGCAGAAGGCAATTATGGCATTGTTCAGTGACGCTTCTGCACCGGTGACAACACCGTTAATCAGAAAATCACTATACATTCGACCGGTATTGGCCAAGATCTGGGTATTATACAGCTCGGCTTTGAGATCATTATAAAGAGCGCTATCTTTCATGATCAGCTCGCCCTTCCGGGTGGCGATGTAAAAGGTTCCCAGGAAATAAGGAGTGGTTCCATTACTTATGTTCAGGGTATAAGCCCGCTGCACCCCGATATCCAAACGATTGAAAATCTCCATGATCTGGGCCAGGAAACCACATTCCGGTGGATTACCAACGGCAAACAAAAGCCTGGATTCCTGGTGACGGGTAACATCCACAGTGTTTTCCACATCCAGATAAAGCCCATTATGTTTACAGACCTGCTGATAAAGCCAGATGATCCTGGCCACCCGTTCAGCCGGTGAAATTCGGATATATTTTTCATTATTTAGCCACAGGAGGCGGAAGATCTGGTCGAAATCACAGAAAGCAAATTCGGCGTAGCTATGAGGCATAACCTGGGTAACAGCCTCTTTAAACTTTCGGGGAATTCTAACCCGGCCGGCAGTGCCAATTTCCTGATGGGATTTTCGGTCAAATTCAAACCGCTGGATTTCCAACGGTTTATCGGTACCGGAAACCGGACGGTAGGAATGACAGACCTCAGCATAGGATATTTTTTTCTCCTGCAGCTGCATAAAGGATTGATGTAGGGAACCAGGATAGCTGAGACTGGCCTGAATCAGCTGATGTTTTTGGTCGGCCACCACCAGTCGGCGGTTATGGGCCACCGTATGCAGGCCACTGACCAGGTTGGCAAGGGCATCGTGCTCGCCGGCCATGGTAATGAAAAAATAGGGATTCAGATTTACCTGGAGCCAATCGAAATTTTTTTCACCCTGGAGACAGCGCTCGTCAAGTATCTGTTTAATCTCCCGAGACATCTCTTTTTTCAGTTTTTTCAACAGAGTATCCATCAAAATATCTCCAAAATACATCGCTTAGATTTCTATTTTCTCGCTTATGTTATGCTCTAATTAGCACCACATATCAAGCAGCTCTTCGTCACATCATGCACGGACAGGAAACTTAAATTGATTCAGGAGAGTTTTCTCGTCAACAAGGCCACACATTCAATATGGTAGGTGTGGGGAAACATATCAACCGGCTGGACAGCCAAAGCCTGAAATCCACCGGCAGCCAGAAGCTTCAAGTCCCGGCAGAGCGTCGCCAGGTCACAGGACACATAAATTATTTTTTGCACCCGGCTGGAAACCAGATGAGTTAACAACCGGCGGTCACATCCCTGCCGGGGTGGATCAATAATGACCGTATCAAGCTGCGGCAAGGTCACCGCCAGGGAAGCAAATTCATCTTCTGCCCGGCCGGCAATCCAGGAAACATTATGAATTCCTTGGATTTCGCCATTGCAACGGGCATCCCTGATGGCACTGGCAGATGATTCAACCCCATAAACCCGGTCAAAAAAGGCAGCGAATGAGAGCGAAAAAAGACCGATGCCACTGAACAAATCAACCAACACTTTTCCCGGCGGATCAAGCAACAAAAACTTTTCGATCACCTTGAGCAATATTTCAGTCTGCCGGGTATTAGTCTGGAAAAAAGAGTTCCCGGTAACCTGAAAATCCCGCCCTCCACAATGGATGATCACCTGTTCAGCCACCAGCTCAACAATCTTTTTCCGGCCGGCAAAGATAAATTCCGGTAAATCGGTACTGATCCGGACTGGCTGGTCATTGTCTGCAGAATGAGAGCTGCGCACGGCAATGGAGGTTACCTTTCGCTTCCGCAACCAGGAAAGATGACCCTGCAGGGCGATGACACACTCGCTTAAAAACCTGTTATTTTCCTGGCTTAGCACCAGGCACGCGCCATTGGGCTGCGAAAAAATATCAACCACCTGGTGAGATTGCCGGGCAAAAAAGCCGAGTTCCAGGGTTTTGTCCCCTGCCAGAGTGCACTTAACAGTTGCTTTATTGCGATAATGGACCGGGTTGGACATGGGAAGGATGGCAGGGATATCCACCGGATTACTTTTCAGCGCATGGTGAATGCTTTCCGCAACCAGGGCAGTTTTAATCTCCAGCTGGACGGGATAATCCAGGTACAGCCATTGGCAGCCGCCACAGCCGTTAAGAAAAAAGGGACAAGGAGGGGTAACCCGACAGGATGAAGGGGAGACAACCTCCAGCAGTTCAGCCCGGGCAAAATTCTTTTTACGGCTGGCAATCCGGACTTTAACCACATCTTGTGGTGCCGTCCGGGGCACGAAAACTGCCAACTGCTCCAGGTGACCAAGCCCATCTCCACCATTCACCAGTTTTTCAATCTTCAGGGTGACAATATCATTGACGGCAGTCAGCATAATTTTTGCTTTACCTCCAGGAATACCACCCGTGTTTATACACAGGAAAATGGAATCAACATTTTTTATCACAAAAGACTTGCTTTACTTTTTTATCATTCCTGCCGAAAAAAGTCATGGAATCTCTTGTAAACCTGTTCAAGGGGAAAAACCATGTCTGCAGACGGCAATAACAACCATATTCAGGTAATGCATGAGCAGGAACCTGATTACACCAGGTCCCTCTATCATTATTCTGAGACGGTGCGGGAAAAACTTCGAAAACGACTGGCGTTCATCTATGATGAGGAAACGGCTGAAAATTACTTGCCAGAACTGGAAAGGATATTGCGGGTTTATTACGCCCATAAACCTCCGGGCATGATTGAAGCAGAAGCCAATTATAATCCCGCAAACCGGTTTACGGAAAAAGATGTGATCCTGATAACCTACGGGGACTTGCTTCAAGGTGAAGAACCTTCACCGTTGACCACCCTGGAAAATTTTTGTGATACGTATCTTGAAGGAACTATTAACACGGTACATATCCTGCCATTCTTTCCCTATTCATCGGATCGGGGATTTTCCATTATTGATTTTAACACCGTCGATCCCAAACTGGGAACCTGGGATGACATCAGGGAACTGGGCCAACATTATCGGCTGATGTTTGACGGCGTAATCAACCACATTTCTGCCAAAAGCCGCTGGTTCCAGGAATTTCTCAACGGAAATCCCTATTATAAAAAATTTTTCATCACCTTTGACTCCCCAGATGACTTAACCGAAGAACAACGTCGCCTAATTTTTCGCCCTCGAACTTCGGATATTCTGGTAAAATTCGCGACTACCAATGGTCTAGCCTATGTCTGGGCAACCTTCTCCGCCGACCAGATTGACCTGAATTATAAAAATCCTGACGTTCTGATGCGAGTGCTGGAAGTTCTGCTCCTGTATGTCTGCCATGGGGCTTCCATCATTCGGCTGGACGCCGTCACCTTTCTATGGGCGGAACCCGGTACCCGGTGCATTCACCTGGAAGAAACCCATGAAATTGTTAAGTTGTTCCGGGATATCCTCGATGCTGTGGCCCCGCAGGTCGCCCTGATTACCGAAACCAATGTTCCCCACGAAGAAAATATTTCCTATTTCGGCAATGGCCATGACGAAGCCCAGATGGTCTATAATTTTGTCCTGCCACCGCTGGTATTGCATACCTTTTACTCGGAAGATGCCACGGCACTTTCCCGTTGGGCCGCGGGGCTGGATACAAATTCGCCAACCACCACTTTTTTCAATTTCCTTGATTCACATGATGGCATTGGCCTGATGGCGGTAAAAAATATTCTCAATCGGGAAGAACTCGATAATATTGTCAAAAAAACTCTGGATCACGGCGGATTTATTTCTTATAAAACCGGAAGTGAGGGCCAGGAAGAGCCCTATGAAGCAAATATTACCTGGTTCAGCGCCTTGAGCGATGATGAAGAAGACCATTGGGACTTGGCTTTTCAGGTAAAACGGTTTGTGGCTTCCCGCTGCATCGCCCTGGTGCTCCCTGGGGTCCCGGGGATCTACCTGCACAGCTTGATCGGCAGCAAAAATGATGTGGAGGCGGTGCTGAAAACCGATTCAAAGCGGGATATTAACCGAAGGGTTATTGATGGAAAACTGATAACTGAAGCGCTGGAGGACCCTTTATCAAAAATTTCCCGCATCAGTCGGGAACTGGGGCGGCTGATCGCCATCCGGGCCCGCAAACGGGCTTTTCATCCCAACGGAAAACAGCAAATCCTGCAGCTGGCTCCAGAGGTTTTTTCAGTATTGCGTCTATCACCAGAACGGGACCAGTCTCTTCTGGCCCTGATCAACATATCCAACAAAGTATGCCATCTGGAAGTTGACTGCAGGCAATTAAAACTGGAGGATGAGTGCATCCTGGAAAAACACTGGTATGATATTGTCAGTGGCATGGAATGGCTGGTGGAAGACGGAAAGCTTACCATCACCATGATGCCCTATGATGTCATGTGGTTGGAGTCTTATCGGGAAAAGCGCTGTAACAACAGCTATTTTTGAAGGGTCCAGGTGGTAGTCATATCTTGCACCCAACATTCGAGTGGCTTTGAATGATTTTCCACTCATTTTCCGCAGGGATTCTATCGTGTTAACAGGCTTTGGATCGTTTGAGCCATCACGTTGATTTTACATGGTTTGGGAAGTACGGCCTTAAAACCGTAATCAGTGTAGTTTGCCATGACCGGATCATCACTATAGCCACTGGTTGAAATGCCGTTCACCTCGGGGTCAAGTTTTTGCAATGCCGCCATGGTGTCAACCCCGCCCATGCCGCCCGGAACAGTCAAATCCATAATTACGACCTGGTAGGGATCGCCGGAGTCCATCGCCTGTCGGTAAAGGCTAACAGCTTCCTCCCCATCAATGGCCGTATCAACCTGATAGCCTAAAAAGTTCAGCAGCTCGGCAGTTGTTTCACGAATCATCTCCTCGTCATCCATCACCAGTATCTTGCCGGAGCCGGAAACGGGGGTTTCCTCGGGGGGTTTACCTGTATCTACCTGCTGGCAAACGGCCGGCAGATACACCTGGAATGTTGTTCCAACACCCATTTCAGACTGAACCGTAATATGCCCCTGGTGCTTTTGGACAATGGCATAGGAAGTGAAAAGGCCCAGACCGATGCCATGTTTCTTGGTAGTGAAATAGGGATCGAAAATCTTCTGCTGCATGTCAGGGGAAATACCTTGCCCCTGATCAGCGATGGTAATACAGACATAAATGCCGGCGGCAAGGGGAACGCGATCAGCCTCTGAAATTGTTACGTTTTGGCAGGAGATCTGGATTTTACCTCCATCAGGCATTGCCTGATCACTATTGATAACCAGGTTCTGGATCACCTGATCTATCTGGCCGGGGTCGGCCTTTACTTGCCACAGGTTGCCAGGGATAGAGAATATGCTTTCGACGTTGGAACCTGAGAGGGAAAACCGTACTGAATCGTGGAGCAACCTGACGATGCTCACATCCTGCACCACCGGCATCCCGCCTTTGGAAAAGGTCAGTAATTGCTGGGTCAAATGTTGCGCCCGGACAACAGCCTTTTCGCCTTCCAGCAGACGTTTGTTGACCTTATTCTCAGCTGGCAGGTCAAAACGGGCCAACGTAATGTTGCTGAGGATGGCAGCCAGCAGATTATTGAAATCGTGGGCTATGCCACCGGCCAGGATGCCAACCGATTCCAATTTCTGGGTTCGGCTCATTTCTAGTTCCATGCGGTGCTGGATGGTGACATTGCGCAAAATAGCTCTGAAGGCCACCGGTTTGCCATCTACCATCTGACAGCCGATACTACCCTCCACTTCAACCAGAGACCCATCATTGATTTGCAGTACCGTACTTACGTGGTGTTCCTGTCCTTTGCTCTTCAGGATCATCCTGAGTTGACGGCGGATAGTATACTTCTCCTGGGGAGCAATTATATCCTGGATAGCAAGGGCATAGAGCTCTTCCTGCTCATATCTTAAAGTATTGCAGCAGGTTTGGTTGACATATTGTATCTGGCCGTTGGTACTAACAATCAGGATCAGATTGGTGGTATTTTCAAAAAGATTCCTCAGCCGTTTTTCACTTTCCCGCAGCGCCGCTTCGGAGCGGATCCGTTCGGTGATATCGGTAAAAACAGTCACGATACGGCTCACGTCGCCATTATTATCCAAAATTGGAGTGGCAACCACATCATACTGATGATTCTTCAAAACTATACTATTACTGGTGCATCTGCGGCCGCTGGCTTTGACCTGACTGACAAGACAGTGGTCAGTCAGGCAGAATTGGTGGCACAGGCCTTCATCACAGGATTTGCCAACACTATCGATCCCCCGGAAAATTTGTTTGGCAGCCTGGCTATTATAAGTGAGAATACGAAAGTTTGGATCAATCAGGACAATGCCCACTGAAGCGGAGTCAAAAATGGCCTGCAGTTCGTCGTGGGTTTCCCGCAGCCTGAGGTTCGTCACCCGGAGGTGATCAATAATCTGGGCAAAGGCATCACTGACAATGCCTATGGGATCGAGTTCAAGGAGGGTGTTATCGTCAAGCTCTTCCGGCTTTAACGGGATGGTGCCAACGACGCCAAGCAGTTGATTGACCTTGTCACGAATATAGAGCAGTGACTGGTGATGTTTTGTTTTGAGGACGGTATTCTGGTGACGAAGTTGCTCAATTTCTGTCATCATTGCCTGGCGGTCTTCCTGATTCATTTTAAAATAACGCATAACCTTTGATTGCTGCCGATGAAATGATGTATTGGTTGCTGATTCAGGCGGGTTGTCCTTCCACCGTTATGACATAATAACTGCCTTCTTTGACAACTGAAACGTTATAACCCATATTGATCAAGGCTTCGGGAATAGTTGTTGTGGAATCCCGGTTGTCGGTCAACAGGGTCAGATGTTGGTGGCCAGCTTTAATCTCCTGTTGCCGCTTGTTAACTTCCCGCAGGGCGACAAGCAGTGATGAGGGACATATCTGGCCGCGAATATCAAATTGTTTATTTTCAGACTGCTCAAACGTCATGGCCATGCTTTTCTCGCAGATTGATTTTGGCGAACATTGCTATCCATCCATGGGATGGAGATCAGGAATCCATAACTATAGTGGTCAGTAAACGACTGCCAAGCCAGGCTCCGGGAAGCAGGGCAGCCAGAAATGCTATGCTTTGCAGACCGAAGATCGGTAAGCCGCCCATCAGATGCCAGACGTTGCACCCCGGTGTCATACGGGATGCCAGAGCCATGATGATCCCACCGATAAGGGCACTGGCATATTGGCGCCGGGGTGCCCGCCAGTAGATTCTGAATTCACCATTCAGGATGGCCGACAGGGATGAACCAAGGATAATACCAATGATGACCGGGCCTTGGATATAGGCGATTGAATCAATCCTGGGGGCGGCGCCACCCTGTAAATGCAAGCCAAGCCACGGCAAGGTGGCATTCAGGGGAACCGCCTGGAAATAGCTTAGCGATCCGAGATGTTGAGACCAGAAAAAATGCTCCACGTAAGCGGCAAGCTTGGCATAGGTGGTTGTAATGCCCAATGGCATACCGGCGATAATATAGCTGAATAGATTGATAATTGCCAACCCCAATGCAGCCTTCCACGGCTGCAGGTAATTATTCGCATAAGCGGTTCGCTGCCAGAGGTTTTGTCGCTGCCAGCGACGGAAAAGCCAGAGCGACAGCCCGACAATGGGAAGAATCAACCAGCCAGGGGCGATCTGGAGAAGGTTGGGAAGGGTGATAATCCCGGGGAAGAAGGTTGTTTTCTTAATAAAAGTGCTCCAAAACGGGTGGATTTCGGCGTATAAGCCACTGCCGAAAATCAAACCGATAAAGGCCACCATGCTGAGAATACTGCCGGCTCCCATTTTGTAAAGCGTGCCGACAACACAACCGCCGGCCAGGACCATGCTGACACCAAAGATGAAACCGCCGATAAATGTTGCCGCCGATAGTGAGCCCAACAGTGGGAATGGATAGAATGGCAGCAGGCCAAGAAGATGGGCCACTTCAAAAAGCACCATTGAGGTAACAATCAGCAGGACGAGGACGCGGATTAAAAACCATGAGCGGAACAGAAAAAGATCGCGAAACGTGGCGACCAGACAGAAATCTGAGCGGTGCATCAGAAAACCACTGAACAGGCCTAGAATCAAGCAGGCACTGGCAATAATAAAGACTGACAGCATGGATCTCAACCTTGGATAGCAGTTGTATTGCTATATTTCTGACATCGTTATCGGCGTGACGGTAAATATCTTGAGGATAATTATTCAACTAGAGTTTAGAGCTTAGCTCACTTGACCGGGGGGCCAGATCACGTTTTTCACGGTCTTTTTTCACCTTATTGATTGCAATTTATGGAAAAGAAAAAACGTGGTCTGACCCCAATTTTTATTACCAATTTTGGTAATTTTAGCGCAATGAGCCGCTGAAAAAGCAGCCCCCCCACACTTAACCGAGTGCCGCGAAGAATGCTTCAATATCTCCCTGTTTTTCCTGCAGGCTGGTTTTCATTGCCAGCAAAGCCTCTTCACCGGCTCCGATACTTTGCAAATCACCGGGACGCAGGGGATTAGGCCTGGAATTTCCATCCTTGCCTAACCCAAGTTCCTGGGCGATTACATTGGCTATGCGCAACAAGACTACGTCCTTCTGGCTGTCCCCCGCCAAAATCTCCTGCCGATGATGACCGGTAATGGGCTGGACAATTTTTGGCGGAAATTTCCAGCGGGTCAGCAGCATGGCGCTGACTTCACAATGATCAATACCGATAATCTCCTGTTCGATCCGGTGCAGCTTAATGTGCTTTCCGGCATTGGCCTTTTCCAGTACTTCATTGAAAAGCTCAGGAAAAAACTGGTCCAGGACCACCTTGCCTAAATCATGCAAGAGACCAATAATGAAGAGATAATCGTGATTATCGTCCCGGGAATAAAAACGGTGCCCCATATCCTGCATAACGGTGGCCACCACCAGACTGTGCAGCCATAATCCGGAGGTGGAAAAATAGGCTGACTGCTTCCCCCGGGGAAGATTTTTAATGACGCCGATGGAAATGGCCAATGATTTTACCAGGTTAAACCCCAAGAGGGCTACAGCATGTTTGAGATCAGATATTTTTGCGGGGAAGCCATAATAGGCCGAGTTAGCCACCTTGAGAAGCTTGGCGGTCAGAGAAGGATCATGGGAAATAACCTCGGTGACATCCGCGGCACTGCTTTTAGGATTATCCATCAGGCTCAAAAGCTTGGGAATTACTGCTGGAAGAGTGGGGAGTTCCTCAATCTTAGCATAGATTTTCTGATGTAATTCCTGTTTTTCCATTTCGGTCAGCCCTGCAGGAAAATATTATACAGATTATAAAGTGACCACTTTTGCTTCCAGCAAACCGTCCTGTTCCAGCAACTCTTTCAAAACCGGTTCAGGAACATCATTGTCCAGGGACACGAAAGAAACTGCCTTGCCTCCCATGATTCGGGACAGGTTAAAGCCGGCAATATTGATCTGGCGTTTACCCAAAACCGTTCCCACTCGCCCGACAATACCTGGTTTATCAATATTTTTAAAGTAGAGATAACTGCCTTTGGCCACCATTTCCACACGGAACTGATCCAGAAACAAGATGCGACAAACATTGTCGGCAAAGACTGTCCCTCCAATCAAGTGCTCATCAACATCGGTTTTCAGGCGCAAAAGCAACAGATCATTATAATTTTCATAGGATGAGGTTTTAGATTCATGAATCTCCATATCCCGTTCTTTGGCCAGGTAGGCGGCGTTAATAAAGGAAACGGTTTCCTTGATATTCTTTTCCAGGAAGCCTTTCAGTCCGGCCACCGTAAAAGGCTGAAAACTGAAAGGAATATCAAAAACCCGCTCGCCGAAATTCTCTTTGAACTTCTGCCCCACCATGACCATTTGAAAAGATTCCGGACGCCCCTTGGAAATCTGGGCAGCCAGGCGGCCCATGGATTCTGCCAGATCGAAATAAAGCTGCATCATCGGCGGCAACTGGGAGCGCATGAAGGGAATGTTGACCGCATTCTCATAAGCCCGACCCTGCAAAGCATTAATTACCTGCCGGGCAATAATCACCGCTACCCCTTCCTGTCCCTCAACCGTATTGGCACCGATATGGGGGGTGACAAAAACATTGTCCAGTTCCAGCAGTTGGTGATGACCTGGAGGCTCCTGGCCAAAAACATCCACCCCGGCAGCAAAAACCTTGCCGGATTTGGCGGCTTTATAAAGGGCATCCTCATTAATAATGCCGCCCCGGGCGCAATTGATGATAACAACCCCATCCTTCATAGACTCAAACTCAGGGACTGAAATCATATCCTGGGTTTCATCGGTTTTCGGGGTATGGACGGTGATCACATCGCTTAAACCAAGAACATCTTCCAGCCGGTCATAAAGGGTAACTCCAAGTCCTACAGCCTTGGCTTTTTTGATGTAAGGATCAAATGCAATGACTTTCATCCCAAAGGCCTTGGACCGGGCCGCCACGCTGCCGCCAATCCGTCCCAGGCCGATAACCCCCAGAGTTTTACCATATAACTGCCGTCCCATGAATTTCTTCCGGGTCCATTCCTCGTGCTTCAGGGAGATATTAGCAGCCGGAATTTTCCGCGCCGCAGCCAGCATCATGCCCATGGTCAGCTCCGTTGCGGCAATGGTATTGCCGGTCGGAGCATTCATGACAATAATCCCTTTGATGCTGGCGGCCTCAAGATCAATATTGTCCAGCCCGACACCGGCTCGACCGATAATCTTCAGCCGTCCGGGATTTTCCAGCAGATCGGCAGTTATGGTTGTCCCGCTCCTGGTGATGATGGCATCATAATCTCCGATGCGCTCCTTCAGCTCTCCAGGGGAGATGCCCACCTGTAATTCGAGTTCAATCTGGCTTTCATTTTGAAGGATCTCAATGCCTTCTGGTGCCAGGTTATCGGTGATTAAAATTTTGTACGAAACCACATCAAACTTCCTGCCTGGATATTAGAAGAGAAGAAATAGTGTTCATTCGATAACCAGATATTTCCAGCTAAAAACAACCTAGCAAAAACCAGTTTAAAACGCAATATGAATTCATCGGAAGGCTCCTCGGCGCTAATGGAACCGGTAAAGCTACGACCCTGCATAGTATCTGCCGACTCCCACCGCCTGAGGCTCCTAAGCTTACCGGCGGTGATATTCTTTTTCGCGGAGAGAGTCTGATCAAGGTGGAACCCCATGATATTTTCAGAGGATTGGGGTCATTTGTTGACGAAGGCGTATCGTGATACTAGCTTTTATTGGTGATGTTCAATAGCCTTTGTCAAGATGTGACCCCTTGCAAAGCAGAGCGAAGCAAACCAGCTTAGTAACCTTTTGTGAGGAAATATTGATCCGTGATAACTGGGCTTGGCTCAGAAAAATAGGGATTGTGAGAGCGGGTGTTTGAACTTCTTCCCCGGCTGGCAGATCGCGGCTACTTGCTGGATACCGGTGACATCCTTGTTTCAGGAACAGCCACTGAGTTGATGGAAACCTTGGAGATTTACAAGGTCTACCTGGGAAGCTGAGAAATCAAAGCAGAAAGCTCTTTTTTACATATTGGAAATTGAATTACTCCATTGACAGGCTTCACGATAGAGTCCTGGAATTGCTGTTTCATCGATACCCAGCCGCCTGGCAATTTTTGTCGTCGATTGCCACCGGCCCTGTTCATAAGCAATAACAAGCATGAGAAAACCGGCAAGCAACCCCTTCTTGTCAACCAAGGCAGTAACCAAATCTTCTGACAATGGTAATTTTTCCATTACTTTAGCCATAGGCTGATCAACAATAGCATCAATCAAAGAAAACATGCCGACGGTAAAAAGTTCAGCCACTTTCAGCTGATATTTGCTCTCTTTCCCCAGCAGTTCACAAAATTTCCCCCGGATACAGGACAAACTGATCAATTCATGCGGTTTCCCTTCGGCAAGCTTGGTCATTGTCATCAGGGACATGAAACGTCGCAGCTCAGCACCACCCATATACACCAAAGCCTGTTTAATGACCGAAATTTTACTGGGCTTGGCAAAAAAAGGGGAATTGATGTAGTGCAACAGTTTGTATGATATCCCCACATCCCTGGAAATCAGGGTCCCCAGTTCACTAAAATCATAATCCGGCTTGTTTATTTCCGCCATAATTTGCAGCTGGGCTATTTGCGAAGAAGGAATTTTCTTCCCCTTCATGATTTCCGGCTTGCAGAAAAAATAACCCTGGAACAGCTCAAAACCCATATCCAGAGCCAGATTAAACTCTTCAAGGGTTTCAATCTTTTCCGCCAGCAGGCGAAGATCTTTTCCCTTCAGCTGCTGGATATAAGCCTTAATCTCCTCAAGAGTACTGAGGCGAAAATCAAATTTGATGATATCTGCCAGGTCAATCAGAGGCTCCAATTCTTCATCATATTCAAAATCATCAAGGGCAATAATGAATCCCTTTTGGACCATCTCCTGGCAGGCGGCAATGACTTCCTCTTCAGCCTTCACATCCTCAAGAATTTCAACAACGATATTTTCTTTGGACAACAGCAGAGGAACTTTATTTACCAACAAATTACGGGTAAAGTTGATAAAAGATTTTTTCCCGCCAGCAATGATATCCATGCCAATATTGAGAATACTGTTGGCAAGCACCGTATTGGTAGCCACATCACCATCTATACCCGGAGCAAAATTGGCGGTTCCATCGCGAAAAAGGAGTTCATAGGCATAAATATTCTTATGTCGATCAAAAATGGGCTGTCTGGCAACGTATGCATCCATAGTGTGATATCCTGACCCAGCTCTATTACTATTGAGAGATTACCGCTATACTCAGATATCTATTCAATATCGTCTTTTTCGTCTCAGAACTTTAGTATCTTACAGGTTATTTTCTGGTTTGAAAAACAAGAAAATGTTGTGATAAGAGTACTTATTTGCGGGAACATTGATTAAGTTTTGGGTTGCGGGCCTCAAGCCCGCATTAGTTTTTAGCTGGTTCATGGACCACCGCTGGTACTTTTCCTGCACTTATTTCAACCCAAGCTCACGTCCTAAAATCCTGGTGACAAATCGTTCGCCAAATTTCTCTCCCGCAACTAATTCACGGATGAATTCGAAGACTTCCGGTTTGCAGCCCGTATTCTCCGCTGCTTTCATGGTATAATTATAGGCAGCCTGTACGTCCAGGCCACTGATCTCGTAGCCATAGCCCGCCACCAGCCAGCGCAATGCCACCACCCCGGCATGGACGGCAAATAGTGGTTCAGTTTCAACCATGTCCCGGGCAGCCCGGGTGAGAGTCTTGGGATCGCAGGGGGTGCGATTAGCCAGCTCAATCGCTTCGGTATAAAGCCCCATAGATTTAGCCGCGGCAAACCACTTACCTTCTCTGCCCGGGGTGCTGGCAACAAGATCTTTCAAAACATCCGCGGGCCTCTTTTGCGGATATTTTTTGATAATAACGCGAAAAGTTGCCAGGTAGGTGGTTTTCTGATTGGCCTCAATGGCATAGCGGCTGTAAGCTTCCTCTGCCAAGCCACTTGCCAGCAGGATTTCCTCACAGGCTTCACTGATGATAAAATCCGGTTCATTCAATCTCCGGGAATCCTCGGCAAAACTGAGTGCTTCAGCCTTTTTCCCCATGGCCAGCAGGGCTTTCACTCCCCATTGCCGATCATGCCAGAACTTGTATGGTGCACCGTTGAGCAGTTCCATAATTTCGGCATTTCGTCCGGCCGTGGACAAGGCACTCAGACAGGCCGTAGTCCCAGCATAATATCCTGTTATTTCAGGGTTCGGCCCCCACAACATCCGCACCACATCAATAAACTTGTCGGCCCAGCGCGAGGCACGCTCCGGGGTAACACACAGCTCACCCCAATATTCAGGAAGCATCTCGATATAGGGGATATCATCGTCTTCCACCGCCTGCCAGAGATGTTCCAACCATTTATCACGCAGCTTATCATCGGCCGGTGCCTTCGCAATGATCGGTACCAACACCTTGATGGCATTATTGACAGCCGTACCGATGCTGCCCGATGAACTGTCCACCTGTTCAATCGCCGGTGATATCTTTTCAAGAAACAGCACGGCCCCCTCGCCACCCAGAAGAGGATCTTTACGGGCAGCCTTCTTGATTTCCGCCACCGCTTCCTTGATGCGTTTGATCGCCGGTTGCGAACGCCAGCCAAAGGCATGTCGCCTGAAACGGGCGCGAAAGGCCCATTTATATTTCATCGCGGAAGTCATATTTACCAACCCCTCCTTTTCATAAACAAGCAGGGTTTATTCATTCTAAATTCTACTATCTCTTCCTCCCCAACTCAAGTCAACAAAAAAATGGCCACCCTTCAAAAAAGGATGGCCACTTTAATGTCTAACTTCCCTATCCCACTCATTTCAGCATGTTTCAGAAGATCGAAAAGAAATGATATTTCTCACCGGGAGGCATGCGCGACCTGATTGGAACGGTCTTGGCTACCTGGCCTATCGTTCCGCTCGGTATAGGAACGGGATTTACCGGAACTTTTTCGGCTGGCTCCTGCAGTTCGTGACCTTGAATAACCACCAGTATTGTTCCCTCGTCCACGACGGTTGAAATTCACAAAAGTCTCTTCATCTTTGTCCGCCAGGTTCTGCTCAAACCCGTCAATAACTTCAACAGTAATCTTTTTGCCCAGCAGTCGCTCGATGGGGCGGAGCAGTTTCTGTTCATCGGCACTGACCAGCGAGATGGCCATGCCACTGCAGCCTGCCCGTCCGGTGCGGCCAATGCGGTGCACATAGTCTTCCGCTACGTTGGGTAAATCAAAATTTACCACATAAGGCAAGTGATCGATATCCAATCCCCGAGCGGCGATATCGGTGGCTACCAGGATTCTAACCTTGCCGTCTTTAAACTCTGAAAGTGCCCTGGTTCTTGCGGTTTGGCTTTTATTTCCGTGAATAGCGGCTGCGTCGATACCGCTTTTTTCCAAATAAGTGACTAAGCGATTGGCTCCGTGCTTGGTACGGGTGAAAACGAGGGCCCTCTCCCAGGCACCATCCTTGATGAGTTGGGCCAGAAGGACGCGCTTGGTCTTAAGTTCCACCGGATGAATCACCTGGTCCACCTTTTCTGCGGCGATGCTTTTTCGGGCTACCTCGATCATTACCGGATTGTTTAAAAGTTTATCTGCCAGTTGCTTTATTTCAGTTGAAAAGGTGGCGGAAAACAGCAGGTTTTGTCTTTTATTCGGCAAAAGCTTCAGCACTCGTTTAATGTCGTGAATGAAGCCCATATCCAGCATGCGATCCGCTTCATCCAGAATCAATATTTCCACGGCCGAAAGATCTATCGTTCCACGTCCCGTGTGATCCAGGAGTCGGCCGGGGGTGGCCACCAGAATGTCTACTCCTCTTCTTAACGTATCAATTTGAGGGTTTATGCCAACGCCACCGAATATAACGGTGGAACGCAGCGAGAGGTGCTTCCCATAGGTAACCATGAAATCACCACCCTGGGCGGCCAGTTCCCGGGTGGGAGTCAGTACCAGACAACGTGGGCGGCGGCTTTTTTTACCCCTTTGATTGAGGATCTGCAATACAGGTAGTGCAAACGCCGCGGTTTTTCCCGTACCCGTTTGGGCCCCTCCCAGGACATCCTGGCCGTCAAGAATCACGGGGATTGTCTGGGCCTGAATGGGGGTGGGGGTGTTGTAGCCTTGATCGGCAATCGCTTTCAATAATGCGGGTTCGAGACCCAGCTGTTCAAATGACATAATACTCTATACTCCAAAATCTACCTGGCCACGGTAAGCAGGGCCGGTCAAAAAGTTAAAAAGGTAATCGATGGCTGCAAAATCTCTTGACATATTGGGGTTCAACCAACTTGCACCCCAACAACCAGCAATCATGGTATCAGATTACGGCAAACAAATAGCTCCAAAGATAGGAAATGGCCGCCTTCTGTGAAGAAAACGGCCATTTTGATATTTGGTTCACTTCGATACATTCAGGTAAAATATATCAGGGACCAGAGAAGAAACCATGTCAGTGGCCGAAGCCAGTAGAAACAGCGGTTCCTAGTATCACCGTAAAAAAACAACAAGTTGCACTTAATAGCATCAAAGTAGTGACTTTGTCCACTATTAAATATTATGGTATGGGGTACCTCTATTTATGATCGATCTCAGAGGTGATATTGACCAGAAAGTTCTTAGCGAACTTTTTTATCAATATATGAATGTTGAAGAGGATTTCATTAGCGATCTGTTTGCCTGGGGAGAAACCCAAGTTGGACGGATTTTCGTACATGAACCGATCCTTAGTAATGATGATGCCCTCCATGTTCTCGATTACGAACGAGCTACCGAGGTCATCAAAACGGCGACCCATATCAGCGTTGGAACCTGCTACTGCCGACACAAAATGCACCACATGGACAAAGCCTGTGATGCCCCAATGGATATCTGCATGACCTTCAACGGTGCGGCGGCATCACTAACCAAGCATAATCATGCCCGCCTGATCGATATCTTCTTTGTTAACCGAGGTTCTGCCGTGGTAAGCGGCCAGGGTTTTGGCCGCTTACATGGTAATGATATCGCCTGGACCCATTTTGGCTCCGGCGATGACGGTGACCTGATCTCGGTAAAAGCCGGCTATTTTTTCGGTAATAAGCTTGGGATCGGCAACTTGTAGCCGTTTGCCCATTATCAGCTGATCAGTTCTGACGAAAGCGGTGACGACGATACCTCAATTTACACTTTCGGCCTTAACTATTATATTAAAGGTGCTGCTAACAAGCTGACTCTGGAAGCCACTTTTGTCGATCAGGATGATGAGATCACGGACAGCCTGCTCGAAGATCGAACCATAATCACCGTTCAGATTGCTGCGGGGTTTTAGTAACTTGGAAATGAGATTTTACTCAGAAGCGCCAAAATATCCCGACCTGTGCAATAACCGTCTAACCATACGCAACCAGAAGACCCGTTGGAGAGCTCGGCGAAAAACTACATTATCCTGAATATCAAATCGGCCCCTTTTTTCGGCCGATTCTTCCCTTCCCCATCACCATTGAAAATGCTACCGTCCCGGTATCTGCCGGGAACATCACAAAATCACCCTACCTATCCACCGGCTCCACACCCTTTTCAACCAATAAATATTTCAGTCATACAATCGTGATATAGAAAATCGGAAACATCCGGAGAAAAGTGATTTTGAAATAATGCTTTACATGAATGGTTATTGTAAAGATACAGGTATTATGACAATATAAAATTTGCAAATTTAATGATGGAACCGACCCTCAAAAAACAAGGTCAGCCAATTGAAAATTTCACTGATAACTTTGGCGGGGCAAATTGACCTATTTGATGCTTAAATATCAACTTATCAGGTCAATATGGCCTGATAATATATATGTTAGCCGTCTTGGAGAGTGAATGAAGTCAATTTATATTCTAGGTTTTTTGGATGTTCTAGGATTTACAAGTAAATTCGAAACATTCGGGATTGATGAAATCCATTCTCGATATTCTAAAATTACTGAATACGTCAGGGAGTGTTGAATAACTATTTATTTCACCGCCTATTTTTCAAGATAAAATACCTCCTTAAAACGGTAAATATGCGAATTGATCCACCAGCTTTATGCTTTCCCAACAACTTGGTAACTCAGTAGGTTTTT
>Ga0307991_1000754_pt1 | contig 23182 bp, 18 predicted proteins | sample EllFjometagen131_FD_203146 | JGI IMG/M metagenome (GOLD analysis project Ga0307991, IMG submission 203146) | Marine microbial communities from Ellis Fjord, Antarctic Ocean - #131 | ecosystem: Environmental > Aquatic > Marine > Unclassified | place: Southern Ocean | collected 2014-10-08 | reverse complement strand
GAACGCTTCGCTTAGTTTATACGGAGTTATTCATATTTTTTCCCTTTAGGAAAAATATTTTTAATAAAATTTTACAGTAGAGACGAGGCATGCCTCGTCTCTACTAATAAGAATGTAATACAAATAAAATTGTGTGAATGAGTAGTTTTATTTTTTTATATATAATATAATCACTTGATATTACAGATGTTATAAGGTTTTATTGTTTTTGTATCTCCAAATTTTTAAGAATTCTGAATTTTTTAGTTTATGAATTATTTATCTTAAAAAAAATATTTAATAAATTAAAAAGTATAAAAAGGGGTTGATTATATTATAAACGGTTATTCTGCCTGATAAGGATTATAATTTATTATTACATTAGTTGTCTGACCCGTGAAATAACGATTTATCGGAATATTTTATCAGGGTTATTTACTGAAGCGTCATTAGTAGTCATTTATAATCAACAATTATCAATCATCAATCACAGGTGTAAGCATAACATTTTTTATAATTTCCTGTCTGCATATATCAATATCATATTCAGATATTTCAACATCTTCTTTATATTCCTGAAAATTTTTACCGCTATAAGTTATTGTAAAATCTCCGGGTGGAAGAATTAGCATATATTTACCTGTTAGTTTATTGGGTTTGTAATGTCCAATAATTTTATTATTATTTTTATTAGTAACAGTTATATTTATTTCTATTTTTCTTTTTCTTTTTCCTTTATTAATATTTGTTTTTGGTTTTGAGCATTTATTTACTGAAATTTGATTATTGTCAATGTTTGGATATGAATTATCATTTTTTGTTTTATCTAATTTTGACAAAAAAATGTTAACAGAGTCAGTATTTAATATAATTCCTTTTACCGGAGTATATTCAGGTTTTACATCATTAAATGTAACTCTGTAAATATCAAGGTCTCCCATACCATTTTCGCGACATTCTGATATATAAGCATGTCTTCCTGATTTAGAGAAAGAAATAGTATAGTTATCGTCAGGAGTATTTATAGGGTATCCAAGGTTTACAGGTTTTGACCAGGATTTTGTTTCTTCATTCCATACAGATTTAAACATATCAAATCCGCCCATACTATTATGTCCTAATGAAGAGAAATACAGAGTTTTTCCGTCAGAAGATATATTGGGAAAATCTTCGTCATAAATAGTATTGATAGCATTACCCAAGTTGTTAGGTAATGCCCATTCACCATTTGGTAATTTTTTTGACATAAATATATCTTTTCCGCCATGGTTATCATCTTGTTTATCACTTGCAAAGAATAATATATTATTGTCATTAGTTACAGATGCCGATGTTATCATATATGATTTTAAATATTTTCCGAGCGTAACTGGACGTTGAAAATTTTTACCTCTTTTTTTAGCTGATAATACTTCACTTGTGGCTATATAATTATCAGCAAAGATTAACAGATTTTCTCCGTTTTGTGATAAGCCAATACATTCTTCTACTAATTCTGAGTTGACAGTATTAATGCTTTTAGGATTTTTCCAGTTACAGTTTTTAAATTCTGATATATATATGTCAGAGGTATAAAAGCCATCATAATCAAGTAGTCCTCCTATATTTCCTTTTCTTTTTGAGGTAAAAATGATAAAAGATTCATCTTTAGGAACAAAAGGATAATAATCAGGATAAGAGGAGTTAAATTTGGACCCTAAATTTTCAAAAGTAACATTAACAGGATTTTTAATCATTTTTTTTGCATTATAGCACATTTGAATTTGTCTGTTAGATGTAATATAGTTGTCATCATATCCTTGTTCTAATAATTTTTTAAATTTTTTAAAAGAATTTATTGCATCATCAAAGCGATAAGCAAGTTGATATGCACGTCCTAATGTGTACCAAATAAAAATATTAACATCAGGTTGTTTTGTTACTTTTTCAAGATATGGTATGGCTTTCTTTTTATCAATATTTGTTAATAAATAGCACATCCCAATTTGATAATTATATTCTGTATTTGAAGAATCTGTTTTTAACAGCAAGAGATATTCATTTAAAGCATCTTTAAAATCCTGATATTCAAAATATTTTTTTGCAATCTTTTCATTACCAATTTGTCCTGTATTTGCTTGATGTTGGCAATAAATGCTTAAAGGAATAAACAAAGAGATGATAATTAAAATATTTTTCAGATATTGAAACATTACTATAATTTTATTGCTTTTTACTTTAAAAATAACGAAAAATAAATGCTAATTTAAAAAAAAATTATAATTAAAAAATAAATAATATGAATAATTTATTAACAAAAATTATAATACAAAAGAATAAAACAGCAATAAAACAAAATAACAGTAGTAATAGCAGTATAGAATTTGTTATTAAAAAGTTTTATTCTTTTGTATTAAATTTTTTTTTTAAATTTGTGATAAATTTACAAATAGAATATTTGGTCTAAAAAATGACATAAATTTTTGAATATGAAAAAAAACAAAAAACAAATAAGTTTTACAGATACATATATATCGCGTCGCAGAAAGTCGGATATAGAATTTTTTTCTCAAATTAATTCAATAGTAAATTGGGAAAAATTAGATAAAACAATAAAACAGTATTATTGTAAAGATAATAAAAAAACAGGAAGAAAAGCATACTCCAAATTACTGTTGTTTAAAATTTGCTTATTAAAGATATGGTATAATTTAAGTGATGAAAAGTTAGAAAATTATATTAATGATAGTTTATCTTTTATGCGTTTTTTAAATTTGAAAATAGAAGATAATATTCCTGATACTAGCACAATAGGAAGATTTAGAAGAGGGTTAGTTAAAAATAATATGTTTGCAAATTTACTGGAAATTATAAACAAACAATTAGCAGATAACAATTTTTCAATAAAAAATGGAGAGATAATAGAGCCAAAATTAAGAAAAACAAAAAAAAATAATAAAACACTATTACATTGATTAAGGGGAGTTCTAATAATTGGTTTTGTATATGAAAGTGAGCGAAAAATATCAGTATGAGGCGGAGGGTAAAATATTCCGCAGCCATAGCCATAGCTATGGTGAGGAAAGATTTTGCCCGACAACGAAATAATGATATTTTGCAGCCACTTGTAATAAAAAGTAATTATTAGAACTCCCCTTAAGTATAGAATTTATAAATGGACAAAGAATCACAATTTGTGGATATAAACAAGACAAAATCTAAGAACATAAGGTTTTGATTACAGAGTTTAATGTTTTTGATTGCAAAACAGAAGAATCACTAACTGAATATGGAGCAGTAAAAAATTGCTTTAGTGACTATTGAAAATGGAATATTAAAAATAATTGAACTGAAATATTTACCATCAGGTGAAAATTGGCAATAGAAACAAGTACCTAAGATTGGATAAAGAAATAAAAACACATGGCTATAACAAAAGAGATATACAATAAGGATTTTAGTGGTAAATTGAATCTATCCAATATTTAATTTTTATTAAAAATAATTTTTCTGATTAAATTTGTATCTTTGCAGATACAAAAAAGGAATAAAATTTTTTAAAAACCTCTGCTTTATATCAAATTTAGGGTAGTATAAAAGGGACTTTTAAATAATTATGTTCCATGTATATCAGAGTTGTGCTTAATTTTAATAAAGATTTTTAAGAATGGAATTTCACATCAGAATTAATAGGCATGCAGGTAGAATAGAAAAATTAATAACATTTAAAAAATAATATCATGGGAAAAGGTAAAGACGCAAAAAAAAACATTAAAAAAGTAGCTGCTAAAACTGCAAAAGAAAAAAAAGCAGAAAAGAGATTAAAAAAATCTAATAAAGGTTAATTAATTTCTGAAAAAACTAATTGGAATACTTCTGATAATGATTAACTTTTCTGTTTGCGGACAAACAACAGATTCAACTTTATTGTAAGTTGAAAGATTTGTGCTTCGTAATCACTTACTTTTCATATACTTACCGTTAGAACAACATCATAACAAACATATCATTTTTTTTGTTTATTTGTTAAAAATAATTTATATCTTTGCTTCATATCAAATTTAGGGTGGTATAAAAGGAACTTTTAAATAATTATGTTCCATGTATATCAGAGTTGTATGCAATATTTAATCGGGTGATTATGAGAAGCAAACAAACATATTTAACTATAGCTTTGGGAATATTAGGAGTAATAAGATAATCTTAACAATACGAAAAAAAATATGTGGAACTAACCAAACAAGACATTGAAAAAGTGGCTTTGAATTATCACATCTGGCAACAAACTGATTTTGAAACAACTTACAAAGATGTACCTGAATTTTGCAAATCTGCAAAGTTTGAAGATATAGAAGCCAACGATTTCTAGTAAATACATTGAATTTATAGACCGTGACAGTAGAATTGATTTTGATACCGAAATGAAACGTATCCAAAAAGATTTTAAAACGCTGTTGCAAGAAGAAAAAGACTCTCAAAATCAATTAATTAACGCTTTTAAGGTATTGGGTTATGAGTTATAAAAGAAAACAAATAGGTAAAGAAAAAGAAAAGGTAGTTTTTCCTATTGCCGAAAGCCTAAATAATATGCCTAAGAATTATCAAAAATTTATAGAAAAGATAAAAGATAATATTAAGCAGGAACGCATAAAAGCACATCTATCAGCAAATTCTTCAATGATTTTAATGTATTGGAATATTGGCAACTCTATTTTGGAACAACAAAATAAAGAAGCTTGGGGCACAAAAGTTATTGATAGAATGTCGCAGGATTTAAAAGATGCTTTCCCCGATATAACTGGATTCTCGACTCGCAATCTTAAATATATGCGTAAATTTGCCGATGCTTGGAAAAACATTGAAATAGTGCAACGCACCGTTGCACAAATTCCTTGGCGAAGCAATATCACACTTTTAGATAAATTATCAGACCCTAAATTAAGATTGTTTTATGCACAAAAAACAATTGAAAATGGTTTTGGAAAAGATATGTTGGTATTTCAGATAGAAAGTCAGCTACATAAGCGTAAAGGTAATTCGGTTTCTAATTTCAAGGATGCTATTCCCCCAGATAATTCCGATATGGTAGCCCAGTCGTTTAAAGACCCATATATTTTCGATTTTGTTGGTAATGCTAAGCATATAAAAGAACGAGAACTCGAACAAAGTTTAATAGACCACATTCAAAAATTTCTTTTAGAATTGGGACAAGGTTTTGCTTTTATTGGCAGACAAGTTCATTTAGAATTAGGTAATAAAGATTATTACTTAGACTTATTATTCTATCATGTAAAACTAAAATCTTATGTAGTTATAGAATTAAAATCAGGTAAATTCGACCCAGGATATATAGGTAAACTAAATATGTATCTTAATGTGGTAAACGATGTGCTTTGCCAACCAGAAGATAATAAAACAATTGGCTTGCTACTGGTAAAATCTAAAGATAAATTAACTGTTGAGTATTCTCTTTCAGGATTTAATAACCCAATAGGTGTTTCTAATTGGGAAAACGAAATAACAAAATCTATTCCTGAAAATATTAAAAGTAATTTGCCAAGTATAGAAGAAATTGAAAAGGAGTTGGGCAATGAATAGAGCAAATTATAAGCGTTTAGGCGATTACATACAATTGGTTAACAATCGAAATAAAGATTTAGCCATATTTAATTTATTGGGAGTAAACATTTTCAAGAATTTTATGCCTTCTGTTGCAAATCAATCTGGTTTAGATTTATCCAAATACAAAGTTATTAAGAAAGGGCAATTTGCAACTAACCTGATGCACGTTAACAGAGATGAAGTGTTACCTGTAGGATTATATTCTAATGAACAACCTCAATTATTATTTGATGTTTTTAAAGAAATATTTATATCAATTGGTAAAGAACATTATGAATTAATGATGGAAGAAACAATAGAAAGATGAAAAACAACCAACTCATAATCTACCAAACCGAAGACGGCAAAGTCAAAATAGAAACCCATTTTGAGAATGAGACCGTATGGTTAAATCAGGCTCAAATAGGAGAACTTTTTCAAAAGTCTAAAGCAACTATTAGTGAGCATATCAAGAATATATTTAAAGATGGTGAACTGGAAGAAGAACTGGTTGTTCGGGATTTCCGAACAACCACTCAACACGGTGCGGTAAAAGGGCTTACGCAATCTAAAAATGTAAAATATTACAATCTTGATGTGGTTATTTCGGTAGGTTACAGAGTAAAATCTCATAGAGGTGTACATTTTAGAAAATGGGCAACAGCGCTTATCAAAGAGTATTTGATAAAAGGCTTTGCAATGAACGATGAACTGCTAAAAGAAGCAGGAGGCGGAAACTATTTTGATGAGTTATTGGCTCGTATCCGTGATATTCGTTCATCTGAAAAAGTGTTTTGGCGTAAGGTTTTAGATATTTACGCTACAAGTATCGACTATGACCCAAAAACAGAACAATCTGTAATGGTTTTTAAAACCATACAAAATAAAATGCACTGGGCAACTCACGGACAAACAGCAGCCGAAACTATTTACAAACGTATAGATTCATCAAAAGAAGATATTGGTCTGACCAATTTTAAAGGTGAAATACCAACAAAAAAAGAGGTTGAGATTGCCAAAAATTATCTTGTAGAAGATGAACTGAATATATTGAACCGAATGGTAACAGCATTTTTAGAAATTGCAGAAATTCAGGCATTAGACCGAACACCAATGTATATGGCTGATTGGATTAAACAGTTGGATACTTTCCTAAAAATGACCAATAAAGAAATATTGCAACATTCAGGAACTATCAGTCATCAAAAAGCAATAGAAAAAGCACATAGTGAATACGAAATTTATAAAGAAAAAATAAAGAATAGAATCACAGAAGTTGAAAAGGATTTTATAAAACAAATTGAGGATAAAACCAAAAACATAAAATGGCAATAGCCCAAAAAGAAATTAACATATCAAATTTTTTGTTTATTTGTTAAAAATAATTTGTATTTTTGTAGATATAAAAAAAAGGAATATTTTTTTTTAAACCTCTGCTTTATATCAAATTTAGGTAGGTATAAATGGAACTTTTAAATAATTATGTTCCATGTATATCAGAGTTAGTACCAATTAAAACAAAGTATCTATGGATATTAAATCTAATATTTTTATTAGTCATGGTAGCAAAGACGAGACTCTTGCTGTAGAATTGAAAACTTTTTTAGAAAACATTTTCTTGGATTCAACAGTATATGTTTCAGGTAGAGATTTACAAGGAGGACAAACTTGGATAGAAAATATTAAGTTGAGTTTAAAATCATCTAAAGTAATTATATCAATTATTACGAAGGAGTCAATAAATAATAATTGGATATACTTTGAAACAGGAGCTGGGTTCACAGATGACAAGTCTATTCCTCTTATAACAGATGGATTAAAATTTTCTGACTTAGTGCCTCCGTTAAGCTTATTACAGGTTCGAACTTTAAGTAAAAAAGGTATAGAGTCATTGGTTAGTGATATATCAAACAAATTAGGGCTTAGAAGAACTCCTAAAATGCTGACTGGTATAGAAAACCTATTGGATGAATCAGAGAAATTCTTAAAAATTAGAACAAAGGAAATTCTAGCTTCTAAAAAGGAACAATCAAAAGTTTCAGAACCTAAAAAAGTTGAAATATCGTCTTCAAATAAACATTCTGGTTGGAGACATAAGGATATAGTAGAAATTTATAATATCAATAAAAACTCTGTCTTTTATGCAAAAATTACATTAAATGATATAAAGCAAACGTTTGTTATATATATAAGAGTTTTAACAGTTGACAATAGAAAGTATTGGATAGGATTCGCTGGTAATACGAAGAATTCATCAAACAAAACAAAGATTGAATATACTCGAGATCAGATATATTCTTCTAAGGAAGTTATTATTCATGAAAATATTAATTCAATTTTTAATACAGGATTTCCAGAATTAAATACACAACCAATTCAGATTGTTTGTATTAGATTAAGGGGTAGTGATACTGATAAGAGGGAAATATTCTTTGAATATAAGGTTATATGATTTAACCATTTATTAGTCAAAACTATTAGAAAGTATTATTTATTTTAAGAATATTTTAAAAGTGCAGCTTATAGCAGCAAGCAAAAAACATAGGGCGGAATTGGCGGTTTATAACAAATAAAGTGCTAAATTTGAGTCAGATATATAAATAAATAAAGCACGGTGGATAACCGCCCAACGTTTTTTTGCTTGCGAAACGTTGTGCGGCATACTGAAAAAGCCAAACGTACAAATAGCACATTTGGTTTTTGCCGACACGCAGGCAGACTCTCAAAAAAACCAAAAGAGCTATTTTTTAGCCAACGCTCGACTGAAAATTTAGAGAAATGAATAATTTATTGAACAAAGGAAATTGAATAAATGGAAATAAAAATCTTGAAACCGCGAAAGGCATTAAACAAAGCCTTTTTGAAAATAAAACCAAATAGAACGGAAATAGATAGTTTCAAGACTAATCTTATTCAGTTACTTGACCGAACCAATGAAATGGAATCGGAAGAATTTCATAAAAATCTTGTTTCTGACTTTCTTAAAAAAACTTACTACGAACCAAATCATTTCATTAATACAAAAGGACGAAATGACCTTGTAATTCACAATGAAAATAAAGCAAAAAGTTCAGTTGGTGTAATTATAGAAGCAAAAAAACCAACGAATAAAAGTGAAATGCTTACAAAGGACAATATTAATGTCAAAGCATTTCAGGAATTAGTTCTTTACTACTTGCGAGAACGAGTTACATTGAAAAATCTTGAAATCAAATATCTGATTGCAACCAATATTAATGAATGGTTCATTTTTGATTCAAATTTATTTAAAATTTTTTTTGCCCAAAATAAGGCATTCGTAAAACAATTCAACGATTTTGAAAATGGTAGTTTGTCTGGAACAAAAACAGACTTTTTTTACAACGAAATTGCTAAACCTTTTATAGATTCATTAAGCCAAGATATTGAATTTACACATTTCGACATTAGAGAATACGAAAAACCATTGAGAAATGATGACAGGAAAGATGACAACAAACTCATTGCATTATTTAAACTAATTTCACCCGAACACCTTTTAAAACTTCCATTTGCAAACGACAGTAATAGTCTTGACAAACGATTTTATGGAGAGTTATTGCATATTATTGGATTGACTGAAACCAAAGAAGGAAGTAAAAAACTAATTGAAAGAAACAAAGAAGGAAAACGGAATACAGGCTCATTACTTGAAAATGCTATTATCCAATTAGATAGTTTGGATAAAGTTAGTAGACTTGACAAACCAAATCATTTTGGAACAACTCAACAGGAAAGACTTTTTAACGTTGGTCTTGAATTGAGCATAACTTGGCTAAATCGAATTCTGTTTTTAAAACTTTTAGAAGCTCAACTTATCACCTATCATAAAGGAGATAAATCTTATGAATTTTTAAATATAAACATAATTCAAAATTATGATGATTTAAATAGTCTTTTCTTTCAAGTTCTTGCTCGTCAGCAATCTGAAAGAAATGAAGATGTAAAAAAAGCATTTAAAAAAGTACCTTATTTAAATAGTTCACTCTTTGAGCCAACAGAAATAGAACACTCAACACTTTTTATCAGTAATCTAAGAGACGATAAAACCATTCCAATTTATTCATCTACAGTTCTTAAAGATGAAAAAGGAAAAAAGAGAACAGGCGAATTAAGTACACTTGAATATCTTTTTGAATTTCTAAATTCGTATGACTTTAGTAGTGAAGGTTCAGAAGATATTCAAGAAGACAATAAATCCTTAATTAACGCTTCTGTACTCGGTTTAATATTCGAGAAGATAAATGGTTATAAAGATGGTTCTTTCTTTACACCTGGTTTTATTACAATGTATATGTGCCGTGAAACTATTAGAAAAACAGTTGTTCAAAAATTTAATGAAACCAAAAACTGGAATTGCAAAGATATTGATTCTCTGTATGATAAAATTGACGACCGACAAGAAGCCAACCATATAATTAATGGTTTAAAAATTTGTGACCCAGCAGTTGGTTCAGGACACTTTTTAGTTTCATCTCTTAATGAAATAATTGCTATTAAAAATGACCTGAAAATTCTACAAGACCGTGATGGAAAACGACTCAAAGAATATCAAGTTGAAGTTGTAAATGATGACTTGATAATTACTGACGATGATGGGGAATTATTTGAATACAATCCAAAAAACAAAGAAAGCCAACGCTTACAGGAAGCACTTTTTCACGAAAAACAGACCATAATAGAAAATTGTCTTTTCGGAGTAGATATAAATCAAAATTCTGTAAAGATTTGTCGTTTACGATTATGGATTGAATTGTTAAAAAATGCTTACTACAAAAACGATACAGAGTTAGAAACATTACCTAATATTGATATTAACATCAAATGTGGTAATTCACTAATAAGTCGATTTGATATTGATGCTGACTTAGGTAAAGCCCTGAAGAAAAGTAAATGGTCTATTGACAGTTACAGAATAGCAGTTGACACATATCGCAATGCTCAAACAAAAGAGCAAAAGCATGCAATGGAAAAGCTGATTAACGATATAAAAAGCGATTTCAGAAGTGAAATTTCAATGAATGATCCAAAAGTAAAACGCTTAACAAAACTAAAAGGCGAGTTATTTATGATGACCCAGCCAAAAATGTTTGAGTTGTCAAAAAAAGAGAAAACACAATGGAATAAAAAACTTAAAGAGTTAACGGCTAAAACTTCAAAACTTGAAAAAGAAATTGAAGAAATAAAGAATAATAAAATTTATGAAGAAGCTTTTGAGTGGCGTTTTGAATTCCCAGAAGTATTAGACGATAATGGTGCTTTTATTGGTTTTGACGTAGTAATTGGAAATCCACCTTATATCAGGGTTCAAGAACTTCCATATAAAGCAATAGATTATTACAAAAAGAAATTTATTGTTGCTTATAAAAGAATTGATATTTCAGTTTTGTTTTCAGAACTTGGGCATAATATATTGAATAAAGATGGTAGCCTTGCATATATTACTTCAAACCAATTTCTTAAAGCTGAATATGGGAGAGAGGCAAGAAAATTTCTAAAAGGAAAAATGTATTCAAATATTGATTATTCAAAGGTTTCAGTATTTGAAGGTTTAGCAACTTATGTTTCAATTTTAAGTATATCAAAAAAATCTGAATCTATTCATTACAAGCTCATTGATTACGCAACTGAAATACCTTGTAGTTTTATTGAATTTGAAAATAGTACATTTAACGAAGAGCCTTGGGATTTTAATATTAATCAAGATTTAAAAGCTAAAGTGTATTCAAAACATTTAACGCTTGATGATATTGCAAGTTTTACTTACGGTGTAATTACAGGTTTTGATGGTGCTTTTTTAATACCTTCAAAAGAAGTTAAAGATTTAGAATTAGAATCTGAAATAACTAAAAACTTTATTAGACCTCAGAATTACAAAAAATATTTACACTTAAACCAAACCTTTTCATTGATTTATCCCTATTCTCAAAACAATTCAATTCTTGAAGAATCTGTTTTGAAAATAAATTATCCAAATTGTTACAATTTTCTACTTTCTCATAAGGAAAAGTTAGAAAACAGAAAAGATAGTAGGGTTACCATTAAAGAGAAAGGGATACCTTGGTACTCAATAATGAGACGTGTTGATTTAAATGATATAAATAATTCAAAAATTGTATTCTATGATGTTGGTATGCAACCAAATTTCATTTTGGATAATAATAAAAATATTTTTGGTGGTGGGACTAGTCATTCGTTAAGGATTACTGACGAAGAGTTTAATCTAAGATATATCCTCGGATTGTTAAATTCTAAACTAATGGAATGGATTATTTATGACATTTGTCCTGTTAAAATGGGTGATGCTCGGAAATATGGATTGAATTACATCAAGAAATTACCAATTCCTATAGTTTCGGAAGAAAAACAAGAAATTGTCATTCGATTAGTAGATAGAATTATGGAACAAAAGAAAAATGATATTGATACAGCAAAACTTGAATATCAAATTGACCAAATAGTTTATCAAATTTATGAGCTAACAGAAGAAGAAATAAAAATAGTGGAAGGAGCCAATGCATAAAGCCATACACATTGCCAAGTCGCTGAAAGCCAACCACACGAGTCAAAACTTGTCAATAAGTATGTCTTTGCCAACGCTGACAGAAAAGCTAACAAAATTTAATAATACGGAAAGAATGAAGAAAGCCAAGCCCATAACAAAGGCTATAAAAAATAGGCGAGATAGTAGTAACATCAAGGTTTGTAGCCCGTTTGAACTTTATCGTAAGTTGAAATTTTGTGCTTCGAAATGCCCAACGCTTCATACACAAACCGTTGTAGCCAATACAAAGAAACTTCAGCAGTAAATGAAAAATATAATTGACATAAAGCTGAATTATATAAATCCTGTAACAGAGGAATTACTTGATTCAATAAATCAGATTTTCACAAGTATTATTGAAAATGCTAAACAACTTAATGTTTGGGATGAAACAATAGAATCAATTGTTATCACGGATAACTTCAATGAAGAGATTGTTAATCAAGCATCAAGTTGGAATATAAAAACTGAGATAACTAAAGCAAAAGAATATGTTGTTATAAGTAAAACATTATTTAATCATAACTTAGAATCCCCGAAACATAAATTATTTGTTCAGTTTAGTAGCTTGTCGAATGAAAATATTTCTATCACTGAAATTGTTCTAACACAAATCATCCGTATAAAGGCTAAAGAAATATTTCCAAGAGAAATTCTAAATATTCAATTTACTCCTCAGCCTAAAACATTAAAAACATTTGTAACCGTATCAGCAATAGAATGGTGCAAATCTTATTATTCGAATAGAAAAATAAAAAATATTCTACAGGAAACTAGTTTGCCTATGAATCATAATTCATTCTTGATGGCATTCAAACGTTCTATGAAGAGAAATCTATTTGAATACAATAGTGATAAATTAACTCCACCTGAGCGTTTAGAGATATTCTGGAAAAATCACTACGATAGTTTGCACAATCTATTTTTAAGAATTTCAGAGAATGAAACTGAGGATGAAAAAATTAAAATAAATGATGATGAAGTATGTAAAGAATTACTGTACGATATATCTTGTGAAATCCGAAACCTAACTAATAACCTAATCGATGAGAAAAAATTTGAGATTACTGAATTAAAAAACAAATTAAAAAAATTCTCTAGCATGTTTGAAGTCCATTTAGAAAAAGAATCTGATGAGAATTTCCGAATTAGGTTAACTAAAAACCCAAAAGATTATTTTAAAAATATCCTAGTGGATACAGAACCAAGAATTATTTGCTTCCTAGATATTTTAGGTTTCAGTGATTTTATAAACGGGTATGAGAATGATATTACTTCTACATTTCTTCAAGATATTCAAGAATCATTTTCATTAGCTCAAGAGCAATTGCTTGACAACAAGAATATTTACAATAAAGAAGCTATTGAGCATTTAGAATACCAGACATTTTCAGATAATATTTGTATTTCGATACCATATTTTGATAACGAAAATGATTTTTTATCAAATCTCAACATATTAACAATATATATACGTGGATTTCAGCTGATAATGATGTCTAAAGGATTCTTTACACGAGGTGGGATTTCAATGGGTTCGTTTTATGCTGATAAAAATATAATATTTTCTAAAGGTTTAGTAAATGCGTACTATTTAGAAAGTAAAAAGGCTATTTATCCAAGAACAATACTTGATAAAAAAATAGTTAAAAAGATACTCAACTATGATTCAAATCAGATAAGGTATTTTGGACTTAATCAAGCCATAATTTTAGACTGGGAAAATCAAGCATTCTTAAATCCTTTAGGCTTAATTGATAGTTCCATTCAACAACTCAATTCTGTATTTAACTCCATTGATGAAAATGACGATGACCCAACATCAAAGTTACTTGGGTCAATTACTAAAATGACAACTGATTTGCTAAAAACTGCTTCAACTGGAGAAAAAGAAAATATAGAATTAATAAAGAAATATATAACAGAGAACCTATATTATTACCATGATGACGAACATATCTACAGTAAATATTTGTGGTTACAAGAGTTATTTAAATGGTTAGAAAATGATGGTTCAGAAAAGTTGAAGTTTAGTTTTCTAACAGACATATTAAACGGAAATGAATAAGGTACTGGCTACAACACGCAATATAAAAAAATGGGCAGAAAGTGGTAAATATGGGCGAATTAACAATAAATAAACGATGAGATAAATTGAAAGATTGGTGTTTCAAAATGCCAAAAATTTAATATTGCCATCGTTCTACACCATTTGAAGAAAGACCGTGCAAGATTAAATTGCTGACACAAAGAATAAAAAGTATCTTTGTATTTTAAAAATTATAAAAGGATTTTAATGAACGAATTTAGAAATAAAAATCATAAAATATATCAAGGAGATGCAATTGAAGTTCTTCATAATAAAATTGAAGACAATAGCATTGACTTAATTTTTGTTGATCCACCGTATAACATTGGGAAAGATTTTAATGGACTAAAAGATAAGTGGACAAATGACGAGGATTATTTAAAATGGTGCTATCAATGGATTGATTTACTATTAAAAAAACTCAAAAAGAGTGGAAGCTTGTATATTATGACATCTACTCAGTTTATCCCGTATTTTGATATTTATTTAAGAGACAAAATTGAAATTTTATCTCGAATTGTTTGGTCATATGATAGTTCAGGTGTTCAAGCGAAGAATTATTACGGCTCAATGTATGAGCCTATTTTATTTTGTGTAAAGGACAAAAAAAGATACACTTTTAATTCAGACGATATATTAGTTGAAGCCAAGACTGGATCAAAGAGGAAATTAATTGACTATCGGAAAAATCCACCACAACCATATAATACTAAAAAAGTGCCGGGAAATGTATGGAATTTCCCAAGAGTAAGATACAGAATGGCTGAATATGAGAACCATCCTACTCAAAAACCAATAGCACTTTTAGAAAGAATTATCAAGGCAAGCACAAATGAAGGAGATGTTGTTTTAGACCCATTTTCTGGAACTTTTACAACTTCTTTTGTTGCAAAAAAACTTAACCGTAAAAGCATTGGAATTGAAATAAATGATGGTTATTCTAAAATTGGTATAAGGCGTGTTTTAGAGCAATTCAAATTAAACGGTGAAGATTTAATGCCTGAACTAAAAACTTATCAAATTAAAAATACTCAACAACAAACATTATTTGAGGCAAAGCAAAGAATATGAAGCATAATTTTACAAACACAATAAAAGAAGTTTTAGAGAAATACTTTGGGAAAAATTCAGAACAAATTTTCAAAAACAGTGAATTAATTCAATATTTGAATATTAAAACTGTATCAGCAGATAGAGGATCAAAATCAAGAGGAAGTTTTGCAAATATTTATGCAATATATGTTCTGATTGAAGATTATATTAACAATGAGTATCATAAAAAAGGGAAATACTCAAAATATGACGGAGCAATATTTTCTGACCTTCTCAAAAGACAAAAAGAATTGCCATTTGGAGCAAAACTACAAAATCACGCATTAAATCACAGAATGAACCAAGAGTTCAAAAAATATTTCTCAACCTTTGATTATATTCCAATCATTAGAGTTGTTGAAACTAAAAGGTATTGGATAAACGAAAATTTATTAATTGTAAAAGCGAACAAGAAAAAATTTAATATAGCAGAAGCAACTATTAAAATTATTGATAAATATGTTGAAACTAAGAAAAGTGCTTTTGATAATTTTATAAAAACAAGTAAGCAATTTAAAATTATCGAAACAGAACAACCTAAAAAAGTAAAAGAGTTTATTTTATCACTTATTGAACCAAATGTAGATGCACGTATTTTTGAAATTGTAAGTTTCTCAATCTTAAAATATGATTACAAAGAACAAAGTATATTTTGGGGCTATACCACTGATACAGTGGAGGAAGATAATTTAGAACTTTACAAAACTGGGCGAACAAATGCTAATGATGGAGGTATTGATTTTGTAATGAAGCCACTTGGTAGATTTTTTCAAGTAACAGAAACGACAGATGTGAAAAAATACTTTTTAGACATTGATAAACTTAAAAAATTTCCAGTAACCTTTGTTGTAAAGTCAACAATTCCAATTAATGAATTAAAGAAGAGTATCAGAGACGGAGCAATTGAGCAATACACCGTAGAAAAAGTAGTTGAAAAATATATGGACTGCATTGAAGAGATAATAAATATTGACAGCCTAAAACAATCACTTGACAAAATTGAAAAAGAAAATAATTTAGGAAATGTTTTATCTGAAATCATCAAGCAAAGCAAAGTTGAATTTAACTATGAAGATGAGGAAGAAGATAATGAAGATTAATAAAAACGGTGCACAACACGCAATATAAAAATTTGGGCAGAAAGTGGTGAATATGTAAGAATTAACAATAAATAAACGGTGTAATAAATTGAAATATTGGAGTTTCAAAATGCCCAACATTTAATATTGCCATCGTTAGTAGTTACTCCTGCCAATTTTTAATCTCTGTCCTGTCCTTTGCAAACAGCTTATCTGAAAGTTTTATGGTTCCAATAGTTTATCAAGCACTGAAAATGATACATAATGATAGTTTGGTCTTGCTTTTTTATAAATGTTTTTTGCCATTAATTTTCCCTGCTTAGTTTTAAGCAAAGATTTATATAAAGGCACTAAAAATTTCCTTCTTCCGGTATTAATCAAAAATTCTTCAAGAGTATCATACACTTTTGAATATTTGTTTTCAATTGCCAGTTGCAGCCAGACACAAAGTATTTCTTTGTTTTTTGATTTTGTAAAATGAAAAGCCATATCTAAGTCATTCATCTGATTAACAAAGAGTTGCTTAGGCAATTTATACAAAAAATGTAACCATTCATAAGTTGTCCACAATTTTGTATCTAATTCAAAAACAGATAAACCTTGTTTTAATTTATCTACATTTTTATCAACTTTTTCAAATCGTTCTGATTTTACTTTTGGACAATTATCAGGCAGTCCTTTTTCATAAATCCATTTATCAACAGCAATATTTTTATACCATTTATCATTTTTGTTTAATAATTCATTTTTCAAAAATATGATAAAATTTTCTGTATCCATTGATTGAAATGAAAAAGTATTAAAATATTTCTTCAAAAAATTATCCCAGTTTTTTCTTCCAACTGTTTGTTCTATTAAGAGCAAAAAGAAAAAGCCCTTTTCATAAGCAATTAAAGTCATTCCTTTGTCAGGGTCACGGTTTTCAAGATTTAATTTAAGCATTGTATCAGGATTGTCTTGTCCAAGTTCTTTAATAGTATGTTTTAAATTTTGAAGCCCTGAATAAATTAGCATATCTGCATAAGATTTGTCTTCAATTTTTTCCATTATTCTTCTTTCAAAATACACAGTAAAACCTTCGTTAAGCCAAAAATCGTTCCATGTAGCATTAGTAACGAGATTTCCTGACCATGAATGAGCCAGTTCGTGAGCAATAACATTTGTGAGAGACCTGTCACCGGATATTATGCTCGGTGTTACAAATGTAAGACGAGGATTTTCCATGCCACCAAAAGGGAAACCCGGTGGCAAAACCAGCACATCAAACTTTTTCCAACGATATGGTCCGTAAAGATTTTCAGCAGATGTAACCATCTTGCCAATATTTGCAAATTCATAAACCGCTTTATCAATGACAGATGGCTCGGCATAAACACCTGTTCTGTCATCAACAGGTCTGTAAACAATATTACCCACAGCAAGAGCCAACAGATAAGAAGGTATAGATTGCTTCATAGAAAAATTATATATGCCTTTATCATTTTTTTCTGTCGGATTTTCTGCACTCATCATTGGCATCAGCATTTTAGGAACTTTGACTTTGGCATTATATGTAAATCTTACTGATGGTGTATCCTGACAAGGAATCCATGAACGTGCCAGTATTGATTCGGATTGTGTAAAAAGAAACGGATATATCTTACCGCTTGTCTGTCTCGGCTCAAGCCATTGAAGAGCCAAAGCATTATAAGATGTTGAATAATAAATGTGGACAAATTTTGTATATAAATCAATCTTTATCTCTAAACTTCTGCCAAGATAAGAGATATGCTTACCTAAATTATAACTTGTGTCTTTTTCCTGTTTTCCCAGTGTAACATTTTTTATGTCCAGTCCATTAATATCAAGTAATAATCTTTTTACTTTTGTTTTGTTATTAATTAAATGACTCACTTTACCGGAAATAATTTTTCTGTCAAAATCAACATTAATATCAATTTCCGAATGTTTTATTATTACATCTTTATAATTTGAAAAAGTATGAGTATCTTTAATTTCCATTTTTAATATTTTTATTATTAATGTTTGTTATAAGAGCAGCACCATTAGTGCAATATTATGGTAATGTTTTTAATACCTAACCTGGACAAGCCAAAGCCAAACAGGTTATACGTTAAATTGACCTAATTTCTATCAGGTAACTACCTGATTGTCAAAAATTACACAAATTTAATTTGTAAAGCACTAAAATAGATTTACACAAAAAAGTGTAAAAATGGACAAAAAAAGTAAAATATATTTGTTTATAACAAAATTTTATATATTTGTCAAAAAATTAAAAAATTATGAAAAGAAAAACCATTTTTTTATTTTTTTCTGTGCTTGTATTAATTTCTATGACTAAAGCACAGGATTATCAGATTGACTTTGCAGGAACCGGAGCAAGCACAACGGTTGACTCTGTAAAAGTAGAAAATCTGACACAATGCACTGACAAAAATCTTGTCGGAAGCAACATATTGCATTTGACAGGAACGGTAGGAATAAACGAACTGAGCAATAGTGTCGATAATACAATCCGGGTCTATCCTAACCCAACAACAGGTTTATGTTTAATAAATTTTGAAGCGCCTGTCAGCGGAAAAGCGAATATCGGACTTTACGATATAACAGGAAGAAGAATTTCACATATACAGGAATTATTGGCAAAAGGAAAGCAAACATACCAGTTAAGCTGGCTCGGCAGCGGCATATATACACTCAGGATTGAATCCGATAAATATTCCTTTACAGCAAAGATAGTAAGCAGTAATATTACAGCAGAAATATCAGAAATAAAACATATTGAAACAATTCCTGCACAGGAAACACCAAACATAGCTTTAAGTACAGAAAATAATAAAAGTTTAAAAAGCATAAAATCAATAATAGATATGCAATATACTACAGGCGACTTGTTAAAGTTCACAGGGTTTTCAGGTGGCATATATAAGACAGTATTTATGCTTGTGCCGACAAGCAGCCAAACCGTAACTTTTAATTTTGTGGACTGTACTGATGCTGATGGCAATCATTATGTTGTGGTAAAAATAGGCACACAGATTTGGATGGCAGAAAATCTGAATTATGGTACTTATGTAACAGCAGCTGCGGGCCAAGGAGGTGCAGGAACACAAAAATACTGCTATGACAATAACACCTCCAACTGTACTACTTATGGCGGTTTATACGAATGGGCAGAAATGATGGACGGCTCTGCCTCGTGTAATGGTACAGCCCCGCCACCTGATGCAAATGCACAATGTTCGCCGGTTGTTCAGGGTATTTGTCCTGCCGGTTGGCATGTACCATCACATTATGAATGGACATTATTAGAAAAAAATATAGGTTCAAATCCAAGTGATTTTCCTTACGATGAAACCACTACTGGTTGGCTTGGCACAGATGAAGGCGGCAATCTGAAAGAAACTTGCGCAAGCCACTGGGCAAGTCCCAATACCGGTGCAACCAACAGCAGTGGTTGGACAGCCCTTCCGGGCGGCAACTCCTGGTCTGGCTCGTTCAGCCCTGTTGGTAACAACGGCTACTGGTGGTCGGCTACGGAGGCTGATGCCGCGCATGCGTGGACTCGGCATTTGTATTACAGCAACGCTACCGTGAGCAGGGGCAACGGCGGCGATAAGTTGAACGGCTTTTCCGTGCGGTGTGTTCAGGACTGATTTTTATTTGACTATTAGTCAATTTGTCTATTTACCCCCGACACAGAGTGTCGGGGGTCGAATTTTTGCGAAAGACGAGAGCAGAACCGAACTTGTTCGGGTTCTGCCGAGACGAGCAAAAATCACTGAAAGTAATTTTTTTTAAAAAAATTTATAATTTTGTAACTTAAGTTTCGGACTTAGTACATTGCTGTCAATCAGATTATTAAAACTAACAGGCAGTTGCCTGTCTGAATTAGAACAATTTTATAAGGATAATGTATTGAATATCAATCAGGCGACTGCCTGACAAAAGCAATAACCATTTATAGTTATTTATGCTGTTTTATTCTAATAAACAATTAATGTTTTTAAGCCCTGAAAGGGCATTATATATCAACGCAGGGTGTAGCCCTGTGAATATAAATACAATACCACGCTAAGCCCTGAAAGGGTGTAATCTCAATCCCATAAGTATCTTTCATCATACTCTATGTTATACTCCTTCAGGAACTCTAAATATTCTTTCTGAAAGGTCTTTTTCCTGTGATGAATCAGTCGGGCGCCTGACCGATTATTTTTACACTCCTTTGTATTACCATATTTTCGCATCTACGAGGCTTTGATTTAGTAATAAAAATTTTAATACCTTTACCCCGTTGGATATTTCCTACGGGGTGAATAATTACCAAAAGGATTAATGACAATCAATTATAATATTATTTCAAAAATAATAATAAATTTGTCTTTAATATACAATGTCTGATATAAAACCTAAAATATACATATCATTACCTGTTTTTAATGAAATAGAATGTTTGCCAAAGACAATAAACTCTATAAGAAGGCAAAGTTATTCTAATTTTGAATTATTTGTATGTGTCAATCAACCTGATGAGTGGTGGGATGATATTGAAAAAAGATATATATGTGAGAATAATCAAAAAACACTCTGTTATCTTAGTTCTTTAAAAAATATTCCTGTTACAATCATTGACAAAACCAGCAAAGGCAATGGCTGGAAAACAAAAAAAGCCGGTGTTGGATTGGCACGCAAAACTTTAATGTATGCTATAAGCAATTACAGACAGACAAAAAAAGATGATATTATATTAAGTTTAGATGCTGACACTGTTTTTTCCGAGAATTATTTTTTGTCAGTTGTTGAAAATTTTAAAGCCCATAAAAAAGCTGTTGCAATGTCTGTTCCTTATTATCACAGATTAACAGAGAATAATGTTGTTAACAGAGCTATGTTAAGATATGAAATTTATATGCGTTATTATTCTATCAATCTGTGGCGTATAGGAAGTCCTTATTCATTTACAGCATTAGGTTCTGCTATTGCTTTACCTGTATGGGCTTATAATGCGATAGGAGGGATGACAGCTAAAAAAAGCGGAGAAGATTTTTATTTTTTGCAAAAATTACGAAAATATGGCAATATATTATTCTGGAATAAAGAAAAAGTATATCCATGTTCACGTTTTTCTGACAGAGTAATCTTTGGGACAGGTCCTGCAATGATAAAAGGTAACTTATCTGACTGGAAAAGTTATCCAATATATAATTTCTTTTTATTTGATGAAATAAAATCTCTGTATGATTTGTTTCCTGCTCTTTTTTATAAAGATGTTGATAATCCTGGAACAAACTTTTTTTGTGATAAATTTAAAGATATTTATTTATGGCAAAATATAAGAGATAATTATAAAGATGAAAAACATTTTGTAAGAGCATGCCATACTAAAATTGATGGATTAAGAATATTACAGTATCTGAAATCAAGACAAAAAGAAGAAAAAAGAACAGATGAAAAAAACTTAACAGAATTTTTATACAATTTTTATAACATAGAAACAAAAAAATCAGATATTGATTTATCAAACTTATCATTTAAAAATTCGTCTGTTCAGATGTTAAATAGTATTAGAAATTTTTTGTTTAAAAAAGAAGAAGAATATCAAAAATTGTCAGTTAACAGTTTTAAAGTATAAAAATATGATTACTATTCTTGGTGCCACAGCAACAGGCAAAACAAAATTAGCAGTAAATTTGGCTTATAGCATAAACGGAGAGATAATTAGTGCTGACTCACGGCAGGTATATCGCGGTATGAACATAGGAACAGGAAAAGATTTAAAGGAATATGCTCTCAATGGCAAAAACATTCCTTATCATTTAATTGATATATTGGAAGCCGGCTATGAATATAATGTTTATGAGTATGTAAAGGATTTTCATAAAGCATATAATTCAATACTTAACAGGAACAAAATCCCTGTATTATGTGGTGGCTCGGGAATGTATATTGAAGCTATACTGAAAGGTTATAAACTTAATGATGCTCCTGTAAATAAAAAAATAAGAGAAAATTTAAGTAAAAAGACAGACACTGAATTAATTGAAATCCTTACAAAAAACAGTTCTTTGCATAATACAACAGATACAAAAAATCGTAATCGCTTAATCAGGGCTATAGAGATAAGTTTGGAAAATAGTTTGTCTCAGACAGATAAAAATTACAAATATCAAAAAACAAAGTCAACTTTATTTGGAATTTATTTTGAAAGAGAAATAATACGCAAAAGAATTACTGAAAGATTAAAAAAACGGCTTGATGCAGGAATGATTGAAGAAGTTAAAGAACTGATGGACAAAGGTTTATCTTATGAAAAATTAAAATATTACGGATTGGAATATAAATTTGTTTCACAATATTTACTTGGCAAATTAAATTACAATGATATGTATCAGAAGTTAAATTTTGCTATTCATCATTTTGCAAAACGACAAATGACATGGTTTAGAAAAATGGAAAAAGATGGATTTGAAATTATTTGGATTGATGGAAATATGTCATATAAAGAAAAAGTAAAAATTATTTGTAACCGTTCACATCTTAAAATTTTAGCATCTGTTTAACCTGAATAATTCATAAATTCATCCAAAAAGTTTGTGAATTACACATATTCAACAGATTAACAAAGTGATGATTAAAAAATAATTTTCTTATATTTTTTAATTTTGTTTTAGTTAAAAAATCCCGAAAGGGATTTAATTTTCACCCCGTAGGATAATATCCAACGGGGTAAATAACCATAGGTGAAACCTATGGTTTACAAACTACGTAGTATTCATCTTCAATCCTAAAAGGATTGAA
>Ga0307991_1000753_pt1 | contig 23186 bp, 22 predicted proteins | sample EllFjometagen131_FD_203146 | JGI IMG/M metagenome (GOLD analysis project Ga0307991, IMG submission 203146) | Marine microbial communities from Ellis Fjord, Antarctic Ocean - #131 | ecosystem: Environmental > Aquatic > Marine > Unclassified | place: Southern Ocean | collected 2014-10-08 | reverse complement strand
CGTCATCCTCGCGAATGCGGGGATCCAGAGGTTTTGCATAGAATTCTAGACTCCCGCCTGCGCGAGAGTGACAACCGTTGTGGCAATAGCGGCAGATTAGTATTAATCAGGTAAACTATTTAAACACTTAGCCGGACAATTTCACCCACGACAACGCTCGGCAAACAACGATTTTTTTGCATCCTCGCCAGCAAAGCTATATATTCCAGGAAATAAGTTACCCAAGTTTAAGGGGACGGCAAAGGGCAGAATTCTGGCGGCAGCAGGCTGTACAATTGCCATCCGGACTGTGGTGATAACTTCATATCCACACAAAACAGACGCAGGTTGTGTTTGTTGTCCACTGCAAATAAAGGAATTGCCAGACCCGTATGCTTAGTACTCCACTGATCGAAATTAAAAGTATCGGTAAGCTTGGTGGCATGGATCTCCCAACCCTGCTCCAATTTATGCAACAATGCTGAGTAGCTTACTTGTTCGCCAAAGAGAATATGACCGCGTCGCTGATTGACAATCTGGTGTTTATCAGAAACCTGCAGCGCAGCCTTGGTCTGTAAGATGAAGATATTATTCACCCCCAGATCAATGCGATGATGCATAGCCGCACCAATATTCAACTCAGCACGTGGCGACAACGCCAACATGCGCCCGAGACCAACCATATCTAGATGGCGATCAGCATGCTCAGATATCGGATTGCCAAAATATGTAGCCAAGCCGTCCATACGTGCAGCAGAAATATGCTCCCAACTCGAATCAGCCAGCAATACCCGGAAACCACCCTTTTTCAAGGCTACACCAATAGCCCGAGCAACAGAATTCGCCCCTATAAGCAAACAGCCCCTAGGCTCTGGTTCAGCGACCCCAAGCCAGATAGCGATAGATCGAGCGGTAAAACTCTGCAACAGAACCGTACCGATAATTATAAAAAATGTCAGCGGCACCAACATTGCCGCGTTAGCGATACCGGCTTTTTGCAATTGCATAGCAAACAGAGCCGCCACCGCCGCCGCAATTATACCGCGCGGAGCCACCCAGGCTAACAGATGACGTTCCGGCCAGCTCAGGGTAGAACCCATAGTGGATACCATGACATTCAACGGACGGGCTAAAAATTGTATAGCCAGAAAAATCCACAGCGCTGGCCAGCCGATCTGTTGCATGCTGCTAAATTCCAGACGTGCAGCCAGTACAATAAACAGCAGGGAGATCAGCAAGACACTCAGACTCTCTTTAAAATCGAGAATATCTTCCACATCGACCCCGGGCATATTCGCCAGCCACACCCCCATTACCGTAACGGTGACCAACCCAGCTTCTGGTTGCAGCATATTTGACAGGGCGAATGTCCCAAAAACCAACGCTAAGGCACCAATATTGTGCAAAAACTCCGGCAATAGATGTTGGCGCAAGACCAAGCCAAAAGTATAACCACCGACTGCCCCCACCGAGAAACCGACCAGCACTATGCGCGCCAGATTAAGCATGGTGTGCCCCAGAGCACCTTGACCGCCACCAGCAATGATAAACTCATACACCAATACCGCCAAAGATGCCCCGATAGGATCAATCACTATCCCTTCCCAGCGCAGAATATTGGATACCGACTGAGTAGGGCGCACAGTACGCAGCATTGGCGCAATAACCGTTGGACCAGTAACCACAGAAATAGCGCCAAACAACAGGCACAGCTCCCAGCTCAGAGGTAGCACTAAATGGGTCACTACGGTAGTTATAGCCCAAGTGACCAACATGCCGATGGAGGTCATGTTGCGCACCACCTTCTGCAGACCTACAATCTCTTTATATCTGAGGGTCAAGCTACCCTCAAACAGTATCACCGCTACCGACAACGAGATAAAGGGAAACAGCAGTGGACCCAGAAGATGATCCGGGGAGACAAGGTTGAATACTGGTCCCAACAGGATACCGGTAAGCAACAGAAAAATAATCGCCGGTAGCTTCACCCACCACGCCAGCCATTGGCACAGGCTGCCGACGACAAAAATTCCGGCAAATAATGCTACCAGTTGGTCAATAGAAAGCTGCTCCACCATAACCTGTCTCCACCATACGACCCGATGCTGATCCACTGCGGCACCAGCGCTTTAGTAAAATCAGTCCAAAACAGTCAGGGCGATCCTGAACTACAGAACCGCCCTGAGCTAACACTTAACTATCCTGGCATTAAATCAACCATAGATACTGGCAAAAATACCGTTATTCAGCCTTGAGCAAACGGGCAGCTTCTTTAGCATGATAGGTAATAATTAAATCGGCACCAGCGCGCTTCATCCCCAACAGGGTTTCCATCATCACCCGGTCGTGATCTATCCAGCCTTTTTCTGCTGCGGCTTTCAGCATGGAGTACTCTCCGGAGACATTATAGGCAACCAAAGGCAGATCAAAGCGCTCTTTTATATCACGCAAAATATCCAGATATGCCAACGCTGGCTTGACCATGAGAAAATCGGCACACTCAGTCACATCCAGTGCGGCCTCACGAAAAGCCTCCAGACGATTGGCTGGATCCATCTGGTAACTGCGCCGATCACCAAATTGCGGGGTGGAATCTGCCGCATCGCGGAATGGTCCATAATAAGCGCTGGCGTACTTTACCGAGTAACTCATAATGGGAATGTTTTCAAAATCATTGTCATCCAATATGCTGCGAATAGCGGCAACACGCCCATCCATCATGTCGCTGGGAGCGACAATATCAGCACCAGCCTGGGCATGAGACAACGCTTCAGCTGCCAGCAACTGCAACGTTTCATCGTTGTCGACATCCTGCCCCTTGATCACTCCGCAATGTCCATGGTCGGTGTATTCGCACAAACACACATCGGTAATTACCGTTAGCTCTGGCACAGCCTTTTTTATAGCGCGAATGGTTTCCTGAATGATTCCAGTATCACAATAAGCATCACTACCGACGCTGTCCTTGAACTCAGGGATGCCAAACAGGATCACCGCAGGAATCCCCAGCGCGTACACTTCTTGTGCTTCTATGACGATATTTTCGATGGATTGCTGATAGATGCCCGGCATGGACACAATCTCTTTTTTAATATTCTCGCCAAAAGCGCTAAACATCGGATAGATCAGATCGTCGACGCGTAAAAATGTTTCGCGCACCATGCGCCGGATGTTGCTGTTACGCCGCAAGCGCCGCGCACGATATTCTGGAAAAAACATAGCATATCTCCTGATTGATATTAATTATGTATGGAAAACTTTATGCGCAACCGCACTACTGATTTGCGGGCAGCTGATAATAGGCAACCAGCGCCGCAAGCAAACCTTCCAGCGTGTAGTCTCGCGCCTCCACTGTCACTGCCAAACCTAAACGGCGCGCGGTAGCACTAGTCAGCGGACCGATAGATGCCACCACCAGATCACGGGTCAAACGTACCGCATCAGCACCGAGAGCGGCGACAAAATTTTCTACTGTCGATGACGAAGTAAAAGTAACTACATCCAGAGCTTTATCTTGCACCAGTTGCATAATCTTCTCAGCGCCATCACTGGCAGGAAGCGTATTATAGGCGATTGGGTCATCTACCAACGCACCAGCACCACGCAACTGCTGCGGCATAAGTGGTCGCGCCAGCTGTGCACGCGGATACAGGATACGGCGCCCCGTAACACCGCGCTGCACCAGCAATTCAATGATAGCTTCAGCGCGATATTCCTCTGGCTGCAGGTCTGGGTGCCGCCCCAGTTTTTGCAGCGCCTGTGCCGTTTTGGGCCCGACGCACACCCATACTGGTCCAGTCGCAGCTGGCAACCGCTCGCCAGCTAAAAGATCTTCTCGACCCAACTGCTGTAGGCGCTGGTGCACCACGGCAACAGCATTTACCGAAGTGAGAATAATGTATTGATATTGCTCCAACTGTACCAGAGCTTGATCAAGTGGTTGCCAACTATCTGGGGCAACAATTTCAATCAACGCCACCGCTTCAGTTTTGGCACCATTCTCTTGCAACAACTGGGTAAAAACCCTGCTCTGATGCGCGGCTCGGGTCACCAAAATGCGCCGCCCGGCCAAAGGGAGACGGCCCATCAGTTACACACTCTCAACATCTTTAAGTTTACCTTCGGGCGCACTCAGTTCCAGGTCAAATAGCACCTGCAACGCATCCACATACTGCTGAGCGCAGTCATCCTGTTGCGCCTGTTTTAAAGCTTTAGTCGGCGGATGAAGTATTTTATTGATCAGCGCTGAGCTCATAGCGCCAATGGCTTTGCGATCACTGTCACTTAAATGCTTTAGACTGCTAAAAGTTTTTTCCACTTCTGCCTGACGCAGGGACTCCATGTGCTGGCGCAGGGCGACAATAGTCGGCACCACATCCAGACCGGCCATCCAGCGCTGAAACTGACCAATCTCCTGCTCAATAATCAGTTGCGCCAGTTCTGCCTCTTTATAGCGTTCTTTGAGATTCGCATTAACCACCCCCTGCAAATCATCGACATCGTACAGGTATACGTTGTTAATATCGTTGACGCGCGGATCAATGTCGCGGGGTACGGCAATATCTATGAAGAACATCGGGCGATTTTTGCGCAGGCGCAGGGCATTATTAACCTGCTCAGGACTGATAATAAAGCTGGTGGCCCCAGTTGAAGACAGCACGATATCGGCCTGATGGAGCTGATCCTTGAAGTTTTCGAACAAGATAGGATGACCGGAAAATTCGTTGGCCAGTTTTTCGGCACGGGAAAAAGTACGGTTAGTCACCAGCACCCGGGTAACCCCATTGTTGATAAAATGCTTGGCCGCCAGTTCACACATCTCGCCGGCACCAATCAACATTACCGTCTTGCCCTCAATGTTACCGAATATCTTACGCGCCAACTCCACTGCGGAAAAAGATACCGACACCGCGTTACCCGCGATATTGGTTTCAGTGCGCACCCGTTTAGCTACGGAAAATGCTTTATGCAAAAAACGGTTCAGGATAAGACCCGCCGACTTGTATTCAGCAGCATGTGAGTATGCAGCCTTGATCTGACCCAGAATCTGCGGCTCACCAATCACCATGGAATCAAGGCTGGAAGCCACTTCAAAGACGTGACGAATTGCGTCCTCTCCTTGCTTGGAGTACAAATGATTATCCAACTGCTCAGCGGGCACCTGATGATAATCAGCAAGAAACTGTTTCATCTGTTCCAAGGCCGCGCTGGCGCAATTGCTAGCAGCATACAGTTCAACCCGGTTACAGGTAGAAACAATTATCGCCTCTGACACCTGGCTCAGAGCACACATCTGCTCAAGAGGCTGCTGCATGTTCTCTGGGGCAAAAGCCACCTTTTCACGCACTGCCACCGGCGCAGTTTTGTGACTTAATCCAACAACAAGAATATCCATATTTAATTAATATCCGCAAAAAACTCGGCAATCGGTTCGTTAAATACAACAACAAGGGAGGACCCCTGAACACACAACTGCTTCTGGCATCAACCGCCCATTGAGCTATAGCTGTGTAATCCAGGCAGTAACAGGTTAACCCCAAGAAAGGTGAACAGTAAGAAGGCAAAACCAACTATGGCCAGAATTGCCGCGCGCCGTCCACGCCAACCGGTAGTCAAGCGACCGTGCAACAGAGCTGCGTACAAAAACCAGGTAATCAGCGCCCACGACTCTTTCGGATCCCAACTCCAATAGGTGCCCCACGCCGCTTCAGCCCACACAGCCCCGGAGATAATCCCCATAGTCATCAGGGGAAAACCCAAAGTCAAACAGCGATAGTTAATCATATCGAGGGTATCTAGAGAGGGCAGGCGGTAATACAGGGCAGAAAACTTTTTGCTTTTTAGCATCCGCTCCTGAAGCAGATAAAAAACCGCCGCTACAAACGCTACCGTAAAAACTGCATTGCCCATAAAGGCCATAAAAATATGCAGGGGCAACCACAGGCTATCTAACGCAGGATTAAGCGCCTGTACGCCCATCGGCATCAGGCTGCCAAACAGCATCAATATCAACACCAGTGTACTAGTCGCCGTAGCTAAAACCGCCATGCGCAGGCGCCGATCGAACAACAAAAAGGTACCCGCTATGCTCCATGCAAAAAAGGAGAGTGATTCATGGAGGTTTGTTACTGGTGTATAACCAGCTTCATAAAAACGGGTAACTAACGTAATGGTGTGGCTGGCAAAAGCCAGCATAAATATCCAGCGTGCCCACCTGTCACCAGCGGGTTTATTTACCACCACCCTAACCAGATACAACAGTGTAGCCACCGCGTACAACAGCAACGTCAGTTTGAATAACACTATATTAACGCCCATGACACCCCTCGGTTCACGTTCTCATCAATTACAACAACGGTCCGCAGCTAATTAAACACTAATACTAGGCGCGCACGCAAAATGCTGTCAATTACTTTCCCCATTGAGTACCGACAAAACTTACATTACCGGCACTTGATGGCTCGAACTAAAATCCAAACAATTCCGCTTCGACCAATTCACACAGCATATGCCCGAAAAACAGCGCCGCTTCAATGCCCCGCGCAGAGGAAGGAGCCATCAATGGCACCAGCAATCCAGGGTTCTCTTTTTTCCAGCTCGCCTCATCCCCAATACAAATCACCGCGGTGGTGCAACCAATATCTATGGCAGTTTTGTGGACATTTATCAGAGCAGCAGAAGCAGACCCGGCGAGAAACAGCACATGGTCAGCTTCACTAGCCTGAGCCTGTAGCTGGCAACTAAAAATCTGCTCAATATCATCATTAACACTCAATAGCATGGCTAAACCATCGGGTGGATTTAGCGCTACCACCGGCAAGCACGGGCGTTCCATCTCCAGACGATACAGGAAGGCATTGGCTAGGGTAGTGGATACACCAGCTAGTGAACCGCTGGCCACGATTAGCAAGCGCTGACCGGAAGCAAAAGATTCGGCTAAGGTTTTCGCGTAACTCTCTATGCGACCAGCATTAATTGCCAAAGATTGTTCAAGAGCTTCACTATGATTTTGATAAGCGGTGAAAAGTCTACTCTCTGACATGATTCCCAACGAAAAGTTAATGTGACTGATGTTGTTATTGCGCACCAATTAACAATGGTTGCGCCACAATAAAACCTTGCTTTTTATTTAGAGTGTTTCTATCATAAAAAAGTAGCAAAGAACACCATCACTACGTAATTAACACCAAATCAACCCGCACAGGAAGGATTTTATTCCATGGCAAGCGACAACGTTTTTGAGTTTACAGACGACAATTTCGAAGCTGAAGTTATCAACTCTGGCACCCCTGTGTTAGTAGATTTCTGGGCAACATGGTGCGCTCCATGTAAGGCAATAGCTCCGACCATCGACGCTTTAGCGGACGCATTCAGTGGTAAAGTTAAAATTGGCAAAGTAAACGTCGACGACAACCCAGAGACCCCGGGTAAATTTGGCGTGCGTGGTATCCCTACCATGATTCTTTTTAAAAATGGCAAGGTAGTTGATCAGTTGGTCGGCGCAATCCCCAAAGCACAATTAGAAGAGTTGCTTAACAAAGCGCTATAGTTCAACAACTGGCACCAACACAATAAATCTCAAAAAGCCTGGGCCGTTTGCTCAGGCTTTACTTATTTCAGACTGGCGCTCTTAGCTTAGCGGTGAGGAGGCGTCACTGCCGGAGCGTAGACAGCGAAATATCAGACGATAGTTTTTCTTGTCCTCCGTGCCACGATAGCTATTCACTAGGCGCTGCAATGCCGCAACATCTAACCCGACCAGTGTCTCGCGCGCCTCATGCATAGCCGCTGTACGTGTATGGGGGTCACATAAACGCTCACGTAATTTTTCCAACTTATGCACTAATCTGTTGTCATCGCGTTGTTGCTGATGATCTCCGGCAACAAATGCGCGCAGCTGCTCAACTTCATCCATGTCACGACGCAATATGCCGGCAACAAATTTCAACTGGCGCTTGCGCGCACCATGCCCCTTAGTAGCTCTTGCCTTGGTCAACTCGGCAACAATTGCCGGTGTTGTTGGCAAACGTGCAAATTCGGCATCGGGAAGATCAACCAGTGCCTGCGCCAACAGTTCCACCCCTTTGGCATCGCGCTTGCGAGCTGAGCGACTAGGTGGCAAATCTTCATATTCTTCTATCTCTTCCATTAAAACTCCTTACGACTATCCAACAACATAGTTACTGGACCATCGTTTATAAGATGCACCTGCATGTCGGCTTGAAAAATACCACAAGCGACAACAATTCCCCGTTCACGGCACCTGGCAATAAAAAAGTCGTACAATTCTTGCGCTAACTGCGGTGGTGCCGCCTGCGAAAACCCGGGACGCCTGCCTTTACGGCAATCGGCCAGCAAGGTAAATTGCGATATGACCAGTAATTCTCCCGTAATCTGCGGCAGAGACAGGTTCATCTTGCCCTCGGCATCGGAAAAAATACGCAAATTGATTATTTTATCCACCAAACATGTAGCGTCCTGTTGAGTATCACCAGCGGCTACGCCGAGCAAAACCACCAGCCCTGCTCCGATAGAGCCGCAAGTTTGCCCTGCGACATCAACATGTGCAGCTGTTACCCGTTGAATTACTGCCCGCATGTGCTTTTCATCCAATCCTGTATGACATCCCCAACCTGCTCGGCGCGTTCTACAATTGCGTCTATAGGTGCTTCAGCTGCGCTTGTCCCAGCAGCACCTGGGGAAACACCTGCCCCCGGCTGATCTGACATTACGGCTTCGGGTCCCTGTGCTTGCACCAATATTGTTTTCATACCCAATTGCGCAGCCATGTGCAGATTATCCACTGAGTCCTCCACCATCACGCAATTCTCCCCGCTCAACCCCGTAGCACCCAGCACTGCTTCATATGGCAAACGATTAGGTTTGGGAATATAGTTACTCAGACGGATATCGAAAATATGTTCAAAACAATCTTCGATCTGTAGACATTGCAGCACCCGCATAGCGTGGGCGTGGCTACCGTTGGTAAAAACGAATTTGCGTTGCGGCAGGTCGTGGAGCATCTGGCGCAACGGCAGATTGGCTTGCAGTCGGCTCGCCACATCAATGTCGTGCACATAATCCAGATAATCTTCCGGATCTGCCCCGTGTTCGAGTATCAATCCTTGCAGCGTTACGCCATACTGTTGCCAGTAGCGCCGACGCAAGCCATCGACCTTATCGGCGGCAATACCAACAACGTGCTGCATGTAGTGATTGATCCGCACATCAATCAGGCTGAACAACGCTCTCTCTGAGTTATACAGAGTATTATCCAAATCAAACAGAATGGCACGCATCACTTATTACAACGCCTCCGGCCATTCGCCACTGAATACTTCCGTTGCCGGACCAGTCATATAGATAGTCCCTGATTCAGCATACTCCACCTCCAGATCACCGCCGCGCAAATGGTTGACAATTTTTCTCCCGGTATGACCGGCTAAAAAGCTAGCAACAGTTACCGCAGATGCCCCGGTACCACAAGCAAGAGTTTCACCGGCACCACGCTCCCACGTACGCTGACGCACTTCGGTCGGCGAGACAATTTGGACGAATTCAACATTTATCCGTTTGGGAAACTGTAGGTGATTCTCCAGCAATGGCCCCCAATAGTGGACAGCAAAACTATCTACATCATCGACAAATACCACACAATGCGGATTGCCCATGGAGACACAACTGACAGTAAACGTACGTTTATCCACCTGAAGCTCAACCCCCAGCGCCTGACTGTGTGCATCACCCAGCATCGGAATCTCACCACGCTGGAGTCGTGGCATGCCCATATCAACGCACACTCGGTCAACTTTACCATCCGCCGCTGTAAACAACTGCAATGACAACACCCCGGCATTGGTTTCAATTTTAAGCGTGTCGCGGCGGGCAAGCCCATGATCGTAGACATATTTAGCCACACAGCGCACGCCGTTGCCACACATCTCCGCTTCGCTACCATCGGCATTAAATATGCGCATTCTAGCATCAGCGCAGCTCGATGGCAGAATAAGGATCAAGCCATCGGAACCAATGCCAAAATTACGCCGACTTACCTGCTGTGCCAGCAATTCAGGGTCATTAACACTCTGATGAAAGCAGTCAATGTAGACATAGTCATTTCCTGCACCGTGCATTTTAACAAATTTCACAGTCATCCTCCCCTTGCGCTCTCACAACTATCGACTCGGTGCGGCAATTCTCCACCACTATCACCCGAGTGCCAGCCAAGCGATCATTCCAGCCCCGTTGCTGAGGATCAAACAGCGCCATCAGATAGCCAAAACCGACACACAGCAGCGCCAGAACTCCTCCGGTTGAACGTAACAGCGCCTGCGCCACAGTCACTGGAGATTCATCAGCCGCGACTACCTGCAACCTGAATAAAAATTTGCCGATAGTTTGCCCGTGGTAACTATGCAGCAGGGTGAAATAACTCAGCATGGTGGTTATGGCGATAAGATAGTAACCTATCCGCCACGAAATCTGCGTAGCTAAATGGTACAGAAACTCAAGGCAAGACTGATCAAAACTCCAGGCACCTATGGCGATAAAAGCGTACCAAATCTCACCCAGCACTACAAGGTCGATCATTGTTGCGGCAATACGACGCGGCAGCAATCTGCATTCAACAACCACGCCCTGCGCCGATTCGGTAAGTTCGCTGGCAGGGATCACACTATCGGATTCTAGTACTTGATCAAAAAATGATGGTTGGCAGTCACGTTCTAACAAAAACACAGGGAAAGACTTTACTTTCTTGGGAGTTTTTTCACCGTCAGGCGGGATTATCCCAGTAGAGACATGACACTGCTGGGGATTTTTTGCGCCAGCAACAGGAATAATCACTGCACCGCGCGATTCTATCTTGGTCGCACCCACAGGTTGTGCTATTGCAGGCAACTCCAACGCTGCCTGCAATGCACCGCATTTTTTACAGCGCCTCAAACCTGAGTAGCTATGATATCCACATTGCGGACAACGCATGGTGATTTTTTACCTGTCGCCAGAATCGGTCATTTGTTTATGCCGCGGCGGCACCAAGTCAAAGTCGCCATAGCGAAACTGGAGGATTGAGGAGATGGTTACCCCAGCGGTTTCGGTACGTAAAATTCTTGGACCAATAGTCACCGGGACAAAACCATGCTCTTGCGCTATCTCGGCCTCCGTGGTGCTTAAGCCCCCTTCTGGTCCCACAAGTACTGCTACGCTCTGCGGTCGCTGCATTGGCAACACTTCCCGCAATGGCTGCGTGCCCTGCTCCCATAACATCAGCTTCAGAGCAGCTTCACACTTCGCCACTGCCACCGGCAAAGATAACGGCGCAACCACCTGCGGCAACCAGGCCCGTTCCGACTGGCGCGCCGCCTCATTAACAATACGCTGCCAACGCTCAAGCTTCTTGCCAATCTTGTTGGCGGGCACAGCAAACTGGCTGCGTTGAGTCACCAACGGCTGAAAAACACTGACACCAAGTTCAGTATTTTTTTGCAGAACAAGATCAAACTTGTCCCCGGTCGGCAACCCCTGCAGCAATTCAAGCGGCAGAGCTGTCTCAGCAGCAAACCACTGCTGTTCAACGAACACGGCAATAGCATTAGAACTAAAACTTACAATGGAACAGCGGCAACAACAGCCAAGACCATCACCCAGCACAATTTCTGTCCCCACCGCGAAGCGTAATACTGTTTTAATATGGTGGGAAACCTCTTTAGGCAGGGTAATCTCTGCTCCATTGGCCACACCTGCAAGCACCTGCGCCGGGATAAAGAAACGCCTCATCAACTCGCCTTAGTATAGACGATACACGCCCAATCTTCCTCATGGTATATGTGTGGCTCAGGCAGATCAAACACAGAAAAAGCCGCAGTAACCAGTGCTACCTTTTCATTAAGAATACCTGACAAAATCAGGGTACCAGATGCCGCTAACCGCTCAACCAATAATATGGACAAACGAACATTTTCTTCTGCTAAAATGTTGGCCAGAATTAAATCAAAGCCGTGTTCCAACTCTTCAAGCAAGGTTGCCGTAACGGTGACCTGGTCACCATAACCATTGATAGCTATATTTTCCCGTGCCGTTTCACATGATTGTGCATCAATATCACAGGCAACAACATGCTGCGCACCCAGCGCCGCCGCCGCGAGAGCCAGAATCCCCGAACCAGTTCCTACATCTAGTACCCGTTGCGGAGGAGCAGTGGCTGGTTTGTCAAACAGCAGCGCCAGATTCTCTAGGCACAGATGCGTAGTTCCATGGGTACCAGTGCCAAAGGCCATACCCGGATCAAGGGTAATTACTACATCCTCCGGTTGGGGGATATACTCTTCCCAGCTCGGTTTGATAACCAATCTGCAACCAATGTGGACCGTAGTGAAGTACTGTTTCCAGTCTTCAGCCCAATCCTGCTGTCCCAATTCTCCGACCTCGAAATCAACCGACCCCATACCGGGCACATAAACTGCCAACTCTTGCAAACAGGCGGTTATCTTGTGACGCAACTCCGGCAATTGCGAGCAATCGGCAAAATAGGCTTTGACCACAAAACTATCCCCATCTGTTTCATCTGGATCAGGGGGAACAAAGGTGTCCAGAACGCGCTCTTCTACCACCACACCAACGCTACCCAGCTCATTAAGCTGATGACACAACAGGTCAGCAGCAGCTACAGGGACAGGTATTAATATTTCAAGCCATTTTTCAGTCATTTCGCTTATGTAACAAAGGCACCAGATAAAGGCAATAAAAAACCTTGACAACCCGCACCCCTGCGCCTATATCTTACCCCATACTAATGAGCTAGGATACCATATATGGTTCATATCTACCATTCTCGACACTTTACATGGTTAGAGTTTTTCACAAATAGCGTAAAATTGGGCTTGCGGTACTAGCAAAAACTGCTAAAGTCCTTTATATTAGTCTAATGAGGTTAGTATTTTTAAAATTCACCATAACACAGGGATAACAGCAGCACTCATGGAGATACAGACTGTTTTCCTCTTATCTGACGCGACCGGTGAGACTGCCGAAAATCTTATCAATGCCGCCATGACACAATTTGGTAGCGTCAATGTGCAGCTGAATCGAATAAGCAATGTGCGCACCAAAAATCAGGTTTATGAGGCCCTAGACGCCGCAGTTAGTAAACGCGCACTGGTTATTTACACCATAGTCAATCGCGAACTATCGCGTTTAGTTCACGATGAATGTGAAGCTCTGGGCTTAACCAACCTTGACATAATGACGCCGATATTAATCCGCTGCTCAGAATTTCTCGGTGAATCACCCAACGAAATCCCCGGGCTGCTGCATGGTGTCGATGAGGAATATTTTCGCCGTATAGATGCCGTGGAATTTACCGTCCGTAATGACGACGGTCAGGAAACACGCTTTTTAAATAAAGCGGACATTGTCCTCGTCGGAGTTTCGCGTACCAGCAAAACGCCACTATCTATTTATTTAGCTCATCGTGGTTGGAAGGTGGCCAACATTCCGTTGGTAAGTGGCATTGAGCCACCCAAAGAGCTACTGGAAATCGGTCACAACAGAGTTATCGGTCTAGTTATCAACCCGGAACGTCTGGTGGAGCTGCGAGCATCCAGGCTGCGGAATATGGGACAGGATCCGCGTACTGCCTATGCCGATTTCGAACAAGTTGAAGCCGAGCTAAAACAAGCAAAAGCATTTTTTCGCCGACAAAAATGGGCCATAATAAATGTTACCGGAAAAGCGGTTGAAGAAACGGCCAACGAAGTGTTGGTAAAGTTGAAATTGAAATAGACCAATCAATGGTATTGAGTAGTATAGCCGGATGTTTGAACCAAAAACAAAATAAAGATTATCTATGTATTGTATATACCGTAGCCAAAGTTACGGGGATGACTTAGTAAGCCTAAACATTTGCATATAAAAAAGGAGTACACTAAACATGAAAATCCTAGTAGTAGAAGACGAGAAAAAAGTTGCTAGTTTTATTCAACGCGGCTTGGAAGAGGAAAATTTTACCGTAGAGATAGCAACAAACGGTGAAGAGGGTATTGCGATGGCTGAAAGCAATCACTATGACCTTATCCTGATGGACATTATGTTGCCGAAAAAAGACGGGTTGACTGTGATCAAAGAGCTGCGTGGCAATGGCATCAATACCCCGATGTTATGCTTAACGGCAAAGGACAGCGTTGAAGACATCGTTGCCGGTCTCGATAGTGGCAGTGACGACTACCTCACCAAACCCTTTGCTTTCGCTGAGCTACTGGCACGTGTTAAAGCGCTGGTACGCCGTGGCGCGCAGGATCGTGGTGCCGAAGTTTATTTCGCCGACCTACGTCTTGACCCGGTAACCCACAAAGTATGGCGCGCCGAAAAAGAGATCGATTTGACTACCAAAGAGTATGGTCTGCTTGAGTATTTCATGCGCAACCCGAATCAAGTACTAACTCGCGCCATGATTGCCGAGCATGTATGGGACTACACTTTCGATTCTTTCACCAATATTATCGATGTATATGTAAACTACCTGCGCAAAAAAGTAGATAAAGATTACAGTAAAAAGCTTATCCACACCATTCGTGGCGTTGGTTATGTCCTGAAGGAGAACTAATTGCTACCCCAGTATTCAGCAACTACGCGCATAACGATTTGGGTCACCTTGGCGCTGACTGTTACATCAATAGTCAGCGCCTTCCTGTGTTATGCCTTTTATATCGGCATCGACTCCATGGAACAGGGGTCAGCGTTAATGGCGTACAATCAGCAGCTTAAGCTTGCCCTCATAGTCTTGCTGCTATTCCACCTCGGCGCCACCATCGTTTTGTTTCGCCGCGTAACTGGGCACTGTCTCCAGCCGCTGCGTCAACTCACCCAGAAATGTGATGAAATAAATATTCACAATCTGAATCTGCGCCTACAGACACCTACCGGTGATTGTATGGAAGCGCAAAAATTTGTCTCTGCATGTAATGCCATGCTCGAACGCCTTGAGTCTGGGGCAAAAAGGATGCGCCAATTTTCTGGTGATGCCTCGCATGAGCTCCGCACCCCGCTGACAATCTTACGCGGCGAAACCGAGGTCGCCTTGCGCTGGGCCAAGGACACTGATGAATTTCGCACAGCGATGCAATCCAACATGGAAGAGATCAATCGCATGGGGCGGATTATTGAAGACCTGCTCACGCTGGCAAAAAGTGAATTTGGCGAGTTACCTTTGACAATTAAACGCCTTAGCCTTAGTGATCTGCTTCAGGAATTGTATCTGCAAGGGTGTTCTTTAGCGGAAGCCAAAAATATTCATATTAATCTGGTCCATAGCGCCGACACCGAGATAATAATCCATGGCGATGATCTGCGTCTGCGCCAACTGTTTCTCAACTTGTTAACCAACGCCATTAACTACACCAACGAGCATGGCAATGTTATCATTGAGGCAGAGCGCAACGAGAAGCACGTCATTGTCAGGATAAAAGATACCGGCATTGGCATAAGCGCCGAGCATCTTCCCCATATTTTCGAGCGCTTTTATCGCACTGATGAAGACAGAAACCGCTCTACTGGCGGAACAGGGTTAGGGCTATCCATAGTTAAATGGCTAGTTGAAACCCATGCAGGAACTATTGGCGTGGAATCAACGCCGGGCGTTGGCAGTACATTTACCGTAACCCTGCCCATTGATGGTCCACCAGTACCACAATTACACTAAGACAACCCTTCCACTTCGCTTTTGGATTAAAATTGTATGAAACTTATCACACCGATATTCTCTCTTGTTGCCATTCTCGCCCTAGTTCCAGTTTCGGTCCTCAGTCAGACACCAGACTTTGTTGCGCTAACCAAACAGCTTAAACCTGCGGTTGTCAATATAAGCAGTTCGAAAAAAAATCATAACAGCGATAAACGCAATTTTTTCGATGATTTTTTTAACGCTTTTACCGGCGATAAAAACACCGAATCGCTCGGTTCAGGTTTTTTGATTTCCAGTGATGGCTACATTCTGACTAACGACCATGTAGTTGATGACGCCAGTGAAATCCGCGTACAGCTAGTCGGGGGCAAAACCTACCCGGCTACGGTTAAGGGAATCGACCAGAAACTTGATTTGGCACTCGTTAAAATTGACACCAATGAAATCCTTCCCACGGTCAAATTGGGCAGTAGCGAACAACTAGAAATAGGTGAATGGGTAATGGCCATAGGCAACCCATTTGGGCTGGAACAGACCGTCACCGTGGGCATCGTCTCCGCCAAAGGGCGCGTAATTGGAGCAGCCCCTTATGATAATTTCATCCAGACTGATGCTTCGATAAATCCCGGCAACTCCGGCGGACCACTGTTCAACACCAGAGGAGAAGTGGTGGGCATCAACACGGCTATTGTTGCCGGCAGTCACGGTATTGGCTTCGCAATCCCCATTGATACGGCAAAAAGAATACTTCCTCAGCTTAAAAAAACCGGTCATGTTAATCGGGGCTGGTTAGGAATCACCATCCAAAAGGTTTCCGATGATTTAGCGGCAACATTCAAACTTACCGCTAGAACCGGCGCACTGATCACCTCCGTTGAGCGATCATCACCGGCCCAGCGTGCGCAACTCCAACGTGGCGACATCATCCTCGCGTTTAACACTATCAAAATAAACGCCATAAGCGATTTACCGGTGTTACTTAACAACGTCACCATCGGTGATCTAGTTGAGTTATCAATTTTCCGCAACGGCATCACCAAGACATTCACCATCAAAGTCGATGAATCTCATACTCATGGCGACGCTGCACCGCCAGCTACAACACCGCGCAACCCCCTCGGAGCAACCATGATGGACATCACCCCCGAGCTCCAACTGCGTCTTGGACTGCTAGCGGACACCGGGGTAGTTATCACCTCAGTACAAGCAAACGGTGCCGCAGCCAATGCCAAATTGCAACCAGGAGATGTGATTGTCGAGTTTAACAACCAACCCTTAGCTAATCAGTCCGATCTCACAACATGTTTAGATAACAGCGCCAGCAGCAAGTTGCAGCGTCTGTTCATTCAGCGCGGCGAAGGTCTTTTTTTTACTACCGTGCGTCTACAATAAACGCCAACCGACAGCTGGTGAGAAACGGACAACGCAACAAATACGCTCTGTGCATTAGCACAGTGTGTTCATATTAGCCCTGTGTTAGCCTCGCAACTATGCGCATAAAACTTAAGCATCAGATTTTAATGGCTCCAGCTGCGGTCCTTCTGATAATGGGTCTATTGTTGATTTTTCTTCAATACACCTACTGGGATTTGTCGGTACAGCGGCGCAAAGCCAACAAGCTGGGCAAAACCTTTATAGCTTTAGCAGAGGCTGACCTCTCGGCAAAACGCATTCACGCTCTGTCCCTTGCTTTGAGCAAAAACCTAATTGTGAACGTGCCCCGTATTGACGAGGTAGAGCAACTTTACTGGCATCTATCCAACGCCATCAACCACACCATAGAGCTCTTGAATGTTCCAGAAGACACCGCCCAGCTACTACGCAACGGGTTAAACGAACTCGACCCCACTGAGGGGATCGACCCTGAGCGTTTTTTGACGGCTCTCAAGTCTATGCGACCACACCTAATCAATTTGATCGAGACCGCGCGCGACCAACGGGGCCAGTTCAAAAATCTACAACACCGGAACATGGATGAGTTGGTCGCCAGAACCGCGTTGGTATCTCTGATAGTGCTCAGCGCAGCTATTATCCTCGGTATTTTGTTGTCACTATTTTTCGCCCAGCGTATTTTACGCCGCATTCAGGCAATTTCCACCAGCGCCAGCAGGCTGTCACGCGGGGAGCACCAATTAGCCAGCCCGCCTACCACCATCAGTGATGAACTAGATGATTTAAGCGTATCCCTAGCCAATATGGCGGATAAACTCATTCGAGTTGTCGGCGCCGAAAAGCTGCTTGAAGGGGCGGAAGAAGAACGCCGGCGCATTGCCCGCGACCTGCACGATCAAACCCTTTCTGACCTGTCGAATATTTTACGCGACATACAGGATTTGCACCAACAGGATTGCGCTACCATTGTTCCTCGCCTGGAGACAGAATTACAGGGAGCCATAAATAATTTGCGTGATGTCATGGATGATCTCCATCCGCAAACACTTGACGTTCTGGGATTAAATGCAGCACTTGAATCCCACATTGATAGCCACCAGAACGGCAGCGGTAAAAACGTCGACAGCAATTACTATGCGTCAGAAGCAGCCGAGGAATTACAGCTGTCGAAAACAGTTCAGCTTCAGTTGTATCGCATCACAGTTGAGGCAATTCACAATGTTTACAAACACTCCGGGGCTAGCCGTTATGAGGTTAACTTCGATTATGCTAACCAGCAGCTAAAATTGTCAGTTGAAGATAACGGCTGTAGCTTCACCCTGTCCAAAGATTCGCTCGGGCGCGGCTTACACAACATCCAGGAACGGGCACGCGCCATCGGTGCTCAGATTGCGTGGAAACCATCGCGCTTTTCTTCGGGAACCAGATTTGAATTGTCATTGGACCTTACCCCAGACACCAACGGCACCAACAGCAACGACAATAACTAAAGAGCAAACGGGTAAATTCAAAAACAGCGTAAGGCACCAACAACCTAAAGGAATCAAGCGATGTCTGCTATCCCGATTATTATTGCTGAAGACAACCCGAAGGATTTTGAATTTCTTGAGCAATTACTGAGCGATTATGACTTGGCTGAATTTAGCATCAGCCGCGCGGCAAATGGTCAAGCAGCTTTAGAGATAGCTCTCGCCGCTGATCAACCGCTGGTAATCAGTGACATCCAGATGCCAGAACTTAATGGTATTGATTTCGCCAAAGCGCTGTGGGATCAGAAACCACAGGCGCGCATCGTATTCTGGAGTCAATTCAAAGATGAAATGTACGTACGGTCCCTGCTCAAAATCGTCCCGCCCGAAACCGTGTACGGCTACATCCTTAAATCTAACACTAAAAGTCGTATCTCATCAGCCATTGTAACGGTTCTGCTCGACGAGCAATGTTGGATCGATCCCGAGGTGCGCAAAGTGCAGGGGCGTACCGGTCACAGCCAAACCGCTCTCTCCGACATTGAATTTGAGGCACTGATAGATATCTCTCTGGGCTTGACCGACAATCTGACCGCGCAGCGGCGTTATTTGTCACGGCGGGGGGTACAGAGCCGACTTAACTCGCTGTACAATAAGTTGTGCATTGATCAGGAACAATTTCAAACAGATAAAGTAGGTGACGCCTTCAATCCGCGCAATCGTGCAGTAGCAGTGGCCACCCACCGCGGTTTGATCAATCCATTTGAACTGGAGCATGAGGAGCACGAGCTACAACTGTGGCTCACCCAGTTTAAAAAACGCAACAAAATCAGTGAATAACAACAAAGTATGACATAAACAAACCCGGTGGCGATTATAACGTCGTCACCGGTCCGTTAATCCTGCCCCACCTATCCTTGATTCTACTCGGAAAAACTACAATTTTAATCTTGACAGTTTTTATTGCTCAAGAGTAATGTCCTAATATGTCCTGAATAAATGAAATTTATCTACCATTGTACACGATAGGGTAAAAATGAACCTTTCCGTTAAAGATGCTGCGCAGCTGCTTTCAGTATCGGAAAAAACCATCTACCGCTGGATTAAAAAAGATATCCTTCCGGCTTACAAGGTGCATGAAAGTTACCGTTTCAACAGAGCCGAGCTCCTTGAATGGGCAACATCAAGACGCCGAGGTGTAGCCGCCGATGCCTTCAGTGAACCAGAATCAAACGCCACCCCCCTACCGACACTGTACAGTGCGATAGAGGCTGGTGGTGTTGCTTATCGTGTCGAGGGCAAGACGCGCAATGAAGTTCTGGTTGATGCTGTTGACCATCTGCGCCTACCCGATGAAGTTGACCGCGACTACCTAGCTAAGGTGTTGATAACCAGAGAGCAACTGGCTCCCACGGCAATCGGGGACGGTGTTGCTATTCCCCACCCGCGCAGCCCCGGACTATTGAACGTATTACAGGCGAAAGCAACTTTGTGCTTTCTGGAAAACTCAGTTGATTTCCACGCCCTTGACGGGCAGGACGTAGACATACTTATCATCATTATTGCTCCGAATCTACGCGTCCATCTCCATCTACTATCACGTTTAGGTTTCGTCCTGCAGGATCAAGAATTTCGGCAGGTACTTAGTGAAGCGGCAAGCCGGGAAAAAATATTTGCTGCCTTAGGCGCTGCCGAAGGCAGAATCAAGGTTAGAGGCAAAACCTCATTCCAGAAAGTTGTAACACCGAAATGAACCTCTACCTTGCCGCATTAATTATTCTGTTTGCTGGCAGTTTAGTGTCACTACTAATCCGCAGCCATAAACTAGCACCACTGTGCGGCGTCACAGCAGTAGTAAGTGCCAGCGCGCTGACTATTTGGACGGCAATACCGGTAGTGCTCGGCGGACAAACGCTGCACGTAAACCTGCCGTGGTCAGTTCCCGGTGGGGCATTTGCTTTACTGATCGACCCCTTAGCTGCTTTTTTTATGCTGCCAATTGCCCTACTGGCACTGCTGTGCGCTGTGTATGCTATCCCCTATATGCAGCACAGCACTGGCAAGCGCTCTCTGGCAGCACACTGGTTTCTGTTCTGCATCATGCTGCTCTCCATGCTGTTAGTAGTAACAGCAGCCAACGCGGTCCTGTTTTTGTCCGCGTGGGAACTAATGACCCTTTCATCATTTTTCCTCGTTGCCTGGGATCATGACCTCGCTGAAGTACGCAGTGCCGCCTGGCTCTATCTATTAGCCGCCCACCTAGGAATGGTGCTACTGCTAGCGCTATTCATCCTGATCGGTCATTACTGTGGCAGTCTGAACTTCACCGATTTTGGTGCTTTAGCGCAGCTACCATTAGGTACAGCTTCGCTGCTGTATCTATTAGCCCTGTTCGGTTTTGGCGTCAAAGCCGGGCTATTCCCTGTGCATATCTGGCTACCCAACGCCCACCCGGTAGCGCCAAGCCACGTTTCAGCCATTATGTCGGGAGTGTTAATTAAGACCGGCATCTATGGCATCCTGCGTATTGTAACTCTACTACCTCCAGCCCCAGCGTGGTGGGGGTGGCTCATGGCTTTACTTGGGATAGCCGGAGCACTGTATGGCATCTCTATGGCAACCCAACAACGTGACATTAAACGCTGTCTGGCCTATTCAACAGTCGAAAATATCGGCATCATCTTTCTCGGTCTGGGTTTTGGCATGATCGCCAGCGCCCATGGGCAGACCTCTATTGCTGTGCTTGCCTATACTGGCGGATTGCTGCATCTGTGGAACCATTCCCTGTTTAAAGGGGTAATGTTTTTAGGGGCAGGTGCCATCGTTCATGCAACCGGAACGCGTGATATGAATCTCATGGGAGGATTACTGCGCCGCATGCCACTGGCAGGGCTGCTATGGATAGGTGGCAGTCTGGCCATTAGTACGCTGCCCCCCTTCAATGGACTGGTAAGTGAATGGCTCATCTATCTCAGCCTAGCCAAAGCTGGCACCACCCTGAGCGGCTTTAATGCCCTGATACCCCTGTTGATGTTTGGTCTGCTCGGCATGATCGGTGCGGTAGCATTGATGACTTTCACACGCCTGATAGGGATAAGTCTGCTAGGTGAACCACGCCACGCAGGTGCCAGGCAAGCTCACGAAGCCCCGGCATTAATGCTGGTAAGCATGGGAGTACTGTTGGCAGGGTGTCTGGCCATCGGTCTGTTCCCCAAATATGCCGTGCAATTGCTCAGCGCCACAGTAAGTGAAGTCAGCCGCCAGACCAGCGGTGCCGATATTGGGCTCGTAGTTGCCCCGCTCGGCAACAGTGCATTATTGCTATTTGGCTGTCTTGTTGCCGGAGCGGTGTTATTTGTGTGGTTGCGTCACCGCCGCCTATGTGCAAAAACTAGTACCTGGGGCTGTGGTTATCGCTTCCCCAGTCAACGCATGGAATATACCGGCGAAAGTTATTCCGAAATTGCCCTGCACCACCTGCTACCTAAGATTATGCGCCCTTCAGTAACCGGGGGCAAAGTCAGCGGCATTTCACCAGAACCAACTAAGTTGACCCAAAGTGCTGATGACCCAGTGTTAACAGTTATCCTCCAACCATTGTTTCAATGGTTGGCAAATCGGTGCCAACGCTTACGCTGGCTACAACAAGGGCAACTACCAATCTATCTGTTTTACATTTTACTCGCGAGTACACTGCTGATGACCTGGAGTTTCTGGGCCGGTGGTCACATAGGAGGATAAAATGATCTGGCTCATAGGGGGGATTTTCCTCACTGCTATCTCTGGTGTCCCGGGGTTATTTACCTCGCGTACCAGTCGTGGGGGTGAGCAACTGGCGTGCGGATTAATTATTAGTGGCACCGTAAGCGGATTGCTGGGGGTGGTTTTCTCTCTGTTGAACCCAGGAAACAGTAGCCTTAATTTGCCCTGGGCACTACCTCAAGCACAGCTGGCACTGCACATTGATCCGATAAGTGCATTTTTTTTATGTCCACTATTTATAGTGGTAGCCAGCGGAGCTGTTTACGCTCTGCGCTACTGGCCACAGCGTGATCACCCGCGCAACGGGCGTAAATTACGCCTCTTTTACGGCTTGATAAGCGCGGCAATGATATTGTTATTAACCGCCCACAACGGGGTATTATTTCTTATCGGTTGGGAGACAATGGCATTGTCCGGGTTTTTCCTGATCACTACCGAAGATCATAAAAGCGAGGTACGTAAAGCTGGATATATTTATCTGATAGCTACCCACAGCGGTACCTTGGCACTATTTGGTGTCTTTGCCTGTCTGGATCATATCTGTGGATCCCTAATGTTTCCCGCCGCCCATTCGCTGGCACCAGCAGGTAGCACCATGATCTTCATTCTCGCCCTGATCGGTTTTGGCATGAAAGCGGGACTCATCCCGCTACACATCTGGCTACCCGGTGCCCATGCCGCCGCCCCCAGCCATGCCTCGGCGTTGCTCTCCGGCGTGATGATTAAAACCGGCATTTACGGCTTGATACGGCTGACATCTTTCTTTGCGCTAATCCCCGCATGGTGGGGCTGGACAGTTCTGCTGTTGGGAATAATCTCTGGCATCATGGGGGTAGCCTTGGCGCTGGCCCAGCACGATATAAAACGACTGCTCGCCTACCACAGTGTGGAAAACATCGGCATCA
>Ga0307991_1000752_pt1 | contig 23186 bp, 21 predicted proteins | sample EllFjometagen131_FD_203146 | JGI IMG/M metagenome (GOLD analysis project Ga0307991, IMG submission 203146) | Marine microbial communities from Ellis Fjord, Antarctic Ocean - #131 | ecosystem: Environmental > Aquatic > Marine > Unclassified | place: Southern Ocean | collected 2014-10-08 | reverse complement strand
ACCAATTTATCCTGCCAGAGAAAAATCGATCCCTGGAGTAACCGGAAAGCTGATTGCGGATGCAGCTATACAATCCGGACATAAAAATGTTCATTTCATTCAATCGAACGACGACATTGTGAAAATGTTAAAAAAAGTATCAAAACCGGACGATATTTTAATCAGTATGGGTGCCGGCAGTATCTATAAATTTGCAGAAAAATTCTTAAATGAGAAAATTTAATTTGAGTAAAAAGGAAAAAATGTTTGACAGTAAAATGCTAACTTCGTTTGTTATAAAGAGTTCCTTATGTAAATATTCCAACATGAAGATTGGTGGTAAGGCCACCTATCTTCTAGCTCCACATAGTCTTAGTGATTTGTCTTCAATACTCGTGGAAGCGAATTCTTTGGGTTTGAAGATTCTTCCGGTTGGTGGAGGTTCAAATATTTTATTTGGAAATGTTGGAAATAGAGTGATTATTTTGGATGCTTATCTTCCTGAACTTTTTGAAGTTGATAATGAAACAGTTATCGCTTCTTCTAATCAGAAGATCAGTTCATTTATCGATATGTGTGCTCAGTATGAATTAGGTGGTCTAGAATTCATTGCCGGGATTCCGGCACATATTGGCGGAGCAATTCACATGAATGCCGGAGCTTTCGGAAAATGTATTTTTGATTATTTATTATGGGTGGAATATATTGATAAGCATGGTAAAATTAATAAAATTGATTTTAAAAGCATAAAATTTGGTTATCGAACTACATCAATAGATGGATTTATAACCAAAGCAGCTTTTAATATGGAGAAGAAAACAAAAGAGCAGATAATTGCAGACAAGAAAGATATTATTTCCAAGAGATTGGAGCGACATCCTTATGATTACCCGAGTTTGGGAAGTACATTTAAAAATCCGGCAGGGAAATATGCTGGAAAATTGATCGAAGAGTGTGGGTTGAAAGGGCTACAGCAAGGCGGTGCTGAGATCAGCAAAAAGCATGCTAATTTCATTATCAATAAAGGCAGTGCCACTTTTGAGGAAGTAATTGAGTTGATCAATATTATTCAAGAGACTGTCAGCAGAGAAAAAGGTATTAATCTTGAATTAGAGGTTAAGGTAATTAATTAATGAAAAAAAAATCCGGTTCCAGCAGATATTTCTTTTTCTTCATTGTATTGGTTGCAATGATATATGGAGTTTATTTTGGGATCAACAGCTTGTTCATGAAACTGGATATGTTCCGAATAAAATCAATTGAGATCGTCGGAAACGAAATTTTAGAAACTGATTTTCTTAAGAATATCTGCAATGATTTTATAAATATTAATATGTATACGATCTCAAAGAAAGATGTTTTACTGAAATATGAAAATATCGTTCGGATCAAAGATATAAAAATATCCAAAATTTTCCCAAATAAGTTGAAAATAATAATAAGTGAAAAAAAGGGTGAGTTCTTTATCAGGACAGAAAATGGCTCATTCTTCCCTATTGATAAAGACAGGATTGTTTTAGATAATGTTAATTTTTATGAGGATGAAGTTCTTCCGATAATTGGCAGTAAAATTCCTGACGATAAGATCACAATAGGAAAAATTGTGAAGGATGAACTTATTGAGAAAGTTTTTTCCTTAAAAGATCAATTTGCAAAGGTTGATCCGAATTTTATTGATTGCATATCAGAGTTTTACCTAAAAGGTGAAAACCTGGTATTAGTTAATGCTAATATTGGATACAATATCGTGCTGGGAGATGATGAGATAGAGGAAAAACTGAAAAAGCTTATTTTCCTGGAACAAAATCGGATATTTGAAAGAGGTACCACAATAGACCTGAGATACAAAGATCAGCTTGTGATCAGGTCGGAGGAGTTATGAAAATTGGGCAAGTGATTACAGCAATAGATATTGGTACAACCAAGATCTGTGTTATTATTTCACAAATTAATGAAGAAAATAAATTAGAAGTGAAAGGTATTGGTACAAGCGAATCCAATGGTATGGTCAATGGTATTGTTGTAGATATCATGAAAGCTTCAAAATCTATGAGCACCGCAATTAACGAAGCCGAAGAAATGGCTACTTTCAAAGCTAAGAATATTTATGTTGGCATTGCTGGTGAACATATAAAAAGCCAAAATACTATTGGGCGTATTTCATTAACCTCAGGTGCACATCCTTGTGATATTGACCAGCAACATGTCGATAATGTAATTTCTAATTCAAAAAACAATGTGAAAATACAGCAGGGAAACGAGAGATTAGAGATTATACATGCAATTCCGCAATATTATAAAATAGATGATCAGGATGGAATAATGAATCCCGTTAATATGAGCGGATTCAACCTTTCAGCTCATGTTCACATTGTAATGGCGGATATAAATGCACTTAGAAATATAAATAAATGTATTGAAATTGCAGGATACAAAGTTGAACAAACATATTTAGAACCAATTGCATCTTCACATGCAGTTCTTGATAGCGTAGAAAAAGATCTCGGATCTATAATAATTGATATTGGTGGCGGTACAACGGATATTGCCATTTTTTATAAAGATAGTATAAGATTTAGTGCTGTTCTACCTATTGGCGGTAAGAATATAACTCACGACCTTTCAGTTGGGTTACATACTTCACCACAGAATGCAGAAAAGCTCAAGATCGAATTGGGCAACTCACTTTCCGCGAAAGTACCAGCCGATAAGATCATCGAAATAGAGGGCATTGGTGGTAGAGAGACTAAGAAGAAAAAATTGAAATATATGTCAGAGATCATTGAAGCAAGGATGAGAGAAATATTTGAAGGTGCTTATAGAATACTGAATGAGCATCATGACCTTAGTTTAATTTCAGCAGGATTAGTGTTAACCGGCGGAGCTTCCCTGTTAAGAGATTCTTCTGCTCTGGCTGATCAAATCTTCAATATGCCTACAAAGATCGGTTATCCTAATCTCTCAGAGCTGGCAGGTCCTACTGAAAGACTTGAAAATCCAAAATATGCTACTAGTGTAGGAATTTTATATTACGTTTATGATGAGCTTAAAAATAGAGATGATAAGATCAGTAGTATAAAGATCGGAAATTCATTTTCCACTTTCTGGCAGAAATGTAAAGATGCATTTAAAGATTATTTTTAGAATAAAAATTAGTTTATTTTCGGAGGATATATGTTAGAATTAGACCTTAATCATGATGAGATACCTTTTGGTACACATATCAAGATCATCGGTGTTGGTGGTGCTGGCGGAAATGCAGTTGATACAATGATCGAATATAACTTAGCCGGTGTGGAATTTGCCGTGGCAAATACTAATATCCTCGATTTGAAGAAATCAAAAGCAAAAATAAAACTACAGCTTGGTAAAGAGCTAACCAAAGGTCTTGGAGCTGGTGCTAATCCGGATGTTGGTCGAAAAGCTGCAGAAGAATCACGCGAGGATATTAAAAATGTACTCAAGGATACGGACCTGCTTTTTATCGCTGCCGGTATGGGTGGTGGAACCGGTACAGGAGCAACACCCGTAATTACCTCTCTGGCCCGTGAAATGGGAATTCTTACAATTGCTATTGTGAGTAGACCATTTAAAGGTGAAGGCAAAAAGCGTATGGTCTACGCGGAAAATGGTATTACAAAACTTCGTGAAAATATCGACACTCTTATTGTTATTCCTAACGAAAAATTGAATGAGATATATCCTGATATGACAGTTATCAACGCTTTTAAAAAGGCAGACAATGTACTATATGATGCGGCTAAAGCAATTTCCGATATAATTCACTTCAGCGGCTATATTAATGTTGATTTCGCTGATGTACAAACTGTAATGCAGAATCGTGGATTAGCAATAATGGGTACTGGAATTGGTGATGGAGATCAACGCGCTGTAGATGCTGCACAAAGTGCAATGAACAATCCTTTACTTGCTGATATTTCTGTTGAAAATGCCAAGGGTATACTTATTAATATAACAGCAGGAAAAGATTTTAAAATGGATGAATTTGAAGTCATTACAAATGAGATCGTGAAGCAGACTGGAGATGATGGAGATATAATTACAGGAATTATTCTGGATGATGCAATGGAAGGTAAAATTAAGGTAACCTTGATCACAACAGGTATTGATACTCCAAATACATCAGTGTATGAACGAGAAACTTTAATTTATGATAAAGAAGATAATTCTGAAGATATAAATAGTACTTTACAGAGAATAAGAAAAACTGACTCATTAAATTTAAATAGACAAACCAGCGAAAAGAGCAGAGTATTTCCTGATAAACAAATGGAAATTCCTGCTTTCTTAAGAAAATTCTCTAATTAATATTTTGATCTCTGGTGAGTAGATGACATATTTAGAAATCTATAATGTATTAAAAAGCAAATTTAATTTAACAGATGATAAGATCGATATTCCAGAATTGGGAACCAGAGTTATAAATTTACCATTTGAATCATTCAACCATACACTGCTGCCAGGAGAAGAGTCATATCAATGTAATGAACATAATACAAAATTTGATATAACCTACGATCTCTCCAGCAAGGTTAATGCTCCGCACTTGAATGAGATCATTGAGAGATCTGATTCGAAAATTAAAGAAAATGTAAATTTTAAGTATAGCATTTTTACTCCAATTGAAATTAAAAAAAATAAAAAAACTGAAAAAATTAAAATTAAAAAAATTAAAACTAATGGCGTTATTATTCTATTGCACGGTCTTAATGAAAAAGATTGGAATAAATACCTGCCCTGGGCTTATAAATTAATGGAATCGACCGGGAAACAGGTTATTCTCTTCCCCATTGCTTTTCATATGAATAGAACTCCAGTTAAATGGACTGATCCAAGATTCCTGAGATTAGCAAATAAAGAGAGGAAAGTGATCTTTCCTAAAGTAGCAAATTCATCATTCGCCAACATCGCTCTTAGTGCACGTCTTCAATTTCATCCTCAAAGATTTTTATGGTCAGGACTTCAATCATTCCATGATGTAATGCAGCTTATCCATGAAATCAGATCCGGTTTGCATCCGCAGATCAAAAAGAAAACTTCAATTGATTTCTTTGCATATTCTATCGGATCATTCCTGGCTAACATCATATTAATGACAAATTCATACAATTATCTTTCAAAATCGAGATTATTTCATTTCTGTGGTGGACCTACACTTAACCGGATGAATGCAGCCTCAAAATATATCATGGACAGTGAAGCTAATATTTCTGTTTACTCCTTCTATATTGAACGCTTAGAAGAAGAATTAAAAAAAGACGAACGGCTTAAACATTATTTCAGTAATCTTCATCCTGTAGGAAATTATTTTAAAAGTATGCTGGAATTTCATAAAATGCAGGAATTCAGAGAAAAGCGATTTAAAGAATTAAATAAAAATATCTGTGCTTTAGCTCTTAAAAAAGACTATGTAGTTCCTCCTTCTGAAGTTATTAATACTTTAAAAGGTTCAGATCAAAAAATCCCCATAAAAGTTAAGATCATGGATTTTAACTATAAATATGATCATGTGATCCCTTTCCCACCAACCAAAAAACTTGAGAAGGAAGTGGATAAAAGTTTCAATCGAGTTTTCCGTTATGCAGCAAAACATTTAAAGTAAATGAAAAATAGTGATCTGATCATTCGCCAGTTAAAACCTTCCGAATATGATGTGCTGATCGATGTCTGGACCAGATCATCACTTCCTTTCAAACCTGAGGGTAGAGATACAAAAGAAAATATCTTAGACCAATTGAAGATCAATAATAACCGTTTCTTTGTGGCTGTCGTGAATAATGAACTTGTCGGTGCAATTATAGCAAGCCATAATGGACGTAAGGGTTGGATCAACCGACTGGCGGTTTTACCTGAATTCAGAGAAAAGGGAATTGCAGCAGCTTTGATCAAAAAATCTGAAGAATTTTTTCTTTCTAACAATATTAAAATATTTGCCTGCCTCATAGAAGACTGGAACGAACAATCAATGAGATATTTTTTGAATAAAGATTATACTGAACACAAAGATATTATTTATTTCACAAAAAAGATCGGACCAGAAATATAAATAATAATTACTTGCAAATAATTGTATCATCAATTTTTTTTACTTATGAATTTAGTAATTTTTAGGAGTAATAAATGGCAGAGATAAGAATAACTATCTCAGAAATTATAGATGTTTGCATCGCAAATAACTTGATCCCTGATTCGATCTCAGGTATTGAAATATCAGGTGAGCATATTAAATTTCGCTATAAGAGCAAAAAACCGGTTTCTACTCAGATTGATTTAGAAATAAATTACCAAGACTACAGCAATGGTATGATCTTTTTAGAAGTACAAACCAATTGGATAGTGGATAAGTTCTTACGTTTTAAGAAGTTTCCAAGTACACAATACATTCAGTATGAACATCCGGTTATCACTTTTTATTTACAGCAATTCCTTACTGATAATTTAAAAATTTTACACATTGAGTATATGAATTTTAGTAATGGATCTTTCAAAATAAAAACATTTAACGAATAAAACATAGAATCGTTTGCCATGCAAGCCGATTCTTAAAAGAATGGAATCGTTTACTGAAGTAAACCGATTCTTAAAAAGATGGAATCGTTTGCCATCCAAGCCGATTCTTAATAGGAGATAAAATGAAAAAAGTATTAATGCTTATATTTATCGTAGCAATAATTTCGATGACAGTAATTAGTTGTTCAAAGAATGTAATTATTGATCCAAAAGGAGATAAGATGAATTATACAAAGACAGATTCCGGATTGGAATATATAATTACCGAGAAAGGAAGAGGTGAGAAAGCAACTGCAGGAAGCAGAGTAAAAGTACACTATACTGGAAAACTGGAAGATGGCACAAAATTTGACAGCTCCTTAGATAGAGGTGAATCATTTACATTTGAACTTGGAGCCGGACAGGTTATCAAGGGTTGGGATGAAGGTATTGCCTTAATGTATGTTGGAGATAAAGCAATTTTTAGAATTCCACCGCAGTTAGGCTATGGAGAAAGAGGTGCAGGTGGTGTAATTCCTCCTAATGCTACATTAATTTTTGAAGTTGAATTACTTGAGTTAATACAAGCTATTAAGGTCGAGAAATTTGATACTAAAGATAAAGTTTCTTCTAAAACAGCATCAGGTTTAAAATTTATTTTAGTTGAGGAAGGCAACGGTATCAAAGCAGCTGCAGGTAATACTGTAAGTGTCCATTATTCGGGCTATCTGGAAGATGGTACTATGTTCGATTCATCTGTGAAAAGAAATCAACCATTCAAATTTGTTTTAGGAATGGGGAAAGTTATCAAAGGCTGGGACGAAGGCATTGCTTTGATGAAAGAAGGTGATAAAGTACGATTGATCATCCCGGCAAATTTAGGTTATGGTGAAAGAGGTGCAGGCGGAGTAATCCCACCCAATGCAACACTAATTTTTGATGTGGAGCTATTAGAAGTAAAATAGCTGCCTTAAATCTCTTAGGGAATCCTTTCCAAAAATTGGATAATATCATTCTCTCACCACACAGAGCAGCATAACCATTTGACGATCTACAAAGATAGGATGAGGTGATCGAGAATATTACAAAATTTGCCAATGATGACTATGATCTTATAAATATTGTAGATCTGGATAAAGAATACTAAACCAGCTTAATACTAATCTACACTTAAGGCTAATTTTCTGCCCTGAAGCTTTGATACAGCTTCTTCGAATTCAACCCGTAAAGAATCAATTAACTCTTTCACAGAGATTATTTGATTGATCCTGAAGGCATTGGAACCGGCAAAGCTGAAGCCATCTGTTAGATTTCCTGTTTTAGCCTTCATTAATGCGTCTGCAATGCAATATAATGATTGTTTCATGTTGCAGGTCTTTAAACATTTCCAGGGACAGCTAAACGGTTTTTTAATGCCTGAGGTTACATCTGTAAGAAATTTATTGATTATGGCTCTTCCAGGCAGGCCAACCGGACTCTTAATTATGCCAATATCCTCTTCCCTGCAATTTACAAATTGCTCTTTAAACTTTATATCAGCATCACATTCATCAGTTGCCACAAAACGCGTACCCATTTGAACTCCGGATGCTCCCATTTCCAGGAACTTGTAAACATCTTCCCCAGTGTAGATGCCACCGGCAGCAATTACCGGAATATCTTTCCCATAACGTTGTTTGAAGGGTTCGATGACCTTGATAACTTCCGGTATTAATTTTTCCAGGGCATATTGCGGATCGCTGATCTGTTCTACTTTGAAGCCTAGATGACCACCTGCTTTTGGTCCTTCCACCACCACTGCATCAGGAATATGATTGAATCTTTTCTCCCAACTGTGAAAGATCAAATTTGCGGCTCTGGCAGAAGATACAATTGGTACGATCTTAGTTTTTATCGTTTCCAAATCTTCCAGGGAAATACCTTCCGGCATTTTGAGCGGTAATCCTGCTCCTAAAAAAAGAATATCAATCTCTTCTTCAATGGCAGCTTTCACAATATCATCATAATCGGATATTGCGACCATCACATTAAGCCCGATCACACCATCCGACATTGCTTTAGCTTTGCGGATCTCTTTACGCAGACAGACTAAATTTTCCTTCCGATAGTTCTTTCTATCCATCTTCTCCAGTAAACCCAAACCCACAGATGAGATAACACCGATCCCACCTTCATTTGCTGTTGCAGCTGCTAAACCGGACATGGATATTCCTACTCCCATGCCACCCTGGATAATGGGAACCCGTGCTGTGAACTGACCTATTTTTAATTCTGGAAACATCTTCTACCTCTTATAAAACTTTTTTTTTCAACATTATTATATATTGAGTCGATTTTATTAAATATTTGAACGTTTTTCGATACCCTTAAAAATTACATCCAGCATATCGTTACTCTCCTGCACAGGATCATAACCATTTTTGTCCACAAAGAGTGGATACTCCAAACCCTTGATGGCAATTGAGATCATACGGGAAATTACTGCGATATCATCCACATCAAAGTACTTTTGCTGCTTACCATCCAGCAATAAATTTTTCAGAACCCTGTTCTCATATGCATAGAAATTCTTCCGTACTTCCTCCACGAAAAAATAATGGTCGAGATACTCATCCGTGAGAGTTAAGTAAAATTTACTGAGATCCTGCAGGTGCGTCATCCTGGTGGTTACGTAAGCTCGGATCTTAGCTTCCGGTGAATCGGCAGCTGCTACAGCTGTTTCCAGTTTTTGTTGGAATAAACGTGTATCCTGCCGGATCACCTCAGCAAAAATATCCTCTTTACTTTTGAAGTAATAATAGACTGATGATTTTGCCATATGAGCTTTTTTGGCAATATCTTCCATTGTTGTTTTAAAGAAACCAAACTGCGCAAAAAGCTGTTCTGCCGCTTCTATGATCTTATTTTTCTTTTCATCCATTTTCTCATCCTTTATACTTTTCGACCAATACCGTTTTTCGGTCGAAAGTGTCAAGATTTATTTCAAGCAGACAGGATAACGATAAATTAATCCTTATATAAACACTCCGTCTTTCTGAGACACTCTTTTTACTTTTCCCTCGAAGAATCTGGAGTGTTTAGACTCTAACACTTTAGTAGTATGACGTATTATAATATATCTTGTAAAATAAAAAAAAGCTTGCCAGCTTAATTGTTTAGTACATATATAGGTTATAAAAAGAAGTTCCAAAATTGTAAAAAGCAGAAAATAAAATTTTCAGAAAAAATAATTAAGAGGTTATGATGAAAAACATTAAATTTTTAGTTCTATTATTAAGTCTTGTTTTTTTTACTCAATTGTTTGCAGCAGATGTTGATTCTCAATTCGTTGGCAAGATCGGTCAATACAGAACTCTGTATTTAAAGAATGATAACATCTTTCATGGTGAAATACTTGATATTATGGAAGATGGTTCAGTGAAGATCGACACAAAAGAAGGAGTACTCATAATTCCCAGCAGTAAGATCCTGGAAGAAACCCTGAAAGTAAAGAAAACCAATGGAACTTCGTATACAGGAAAATTACTCGGAGAAGATGAAGTATTTATTGATATTGAAACTGACTATGGAAATGTTACGGTAAATAAGGGTGATATTAAAGATCTGCAGCGCTTCTTTGGCGGTAAACGTGAAAAGACAATTCAGCAAAAGATCTTCTTTGCCGGTGAGGAACAAATAACAGATCTGTTTGGAGATCCAACCGCTTTTGTGCTTCCACCCTATGCCTTTTATATTTCAGGATTCTCCATGGGTTATGGTTTCTCCAACAGGTTCCACCTATACTCTAAAATTACTAATAACCTGAATGAAGACCTGAACTTAGCCTGCCGCTATATTCTGCTTAAAAAGAATTATGGCGCTAAGAAGCTCCATTTTGCAACTCAACTTAAAATTTTCTCTAATCATGTCATGAATAAAGAATATGGGAAATACTATGATGAATATGATGTGGATGGATTATCTGATGAAAAAGTTATTGATGAACTTTACGGAAAGGAAAAACGTGAATTTTACTGGGAAGCTTCATTTGTATACAGCTTTCGAAGTCCCTTAAAAAACGGGAGAGGAAACTGGGGATTCCATACTGGAATTACATTTGATAAATTACTCTTCGCAGAACCAGTTCTGGAGCTGGAATATGATAATGAAACTTATGATTTTGCAGGCGGTTTCACCGATACTTTTTTCCAATCTTATCGTGCCTTTGCCGGTTTTGATTATGACTTGAGTAAAAGAATTAAATTCATCAGTATTGTCTATTATGATCCCGGAAATCGCTATCTTACCCTGGGAGAATCTATAAAAAACTATTTCACTCATGACTTCGTACAGGCAGGCTATATGGGAGAAAGGAAGCCTATTGACTTTGATTTCGGAGTTACTTTTACACCTAACGAAACCCTACGAATTGGGTTCCACTTCCAAAATCCATTCCTTACCGTATATTGGAAATTCCTGGATTATTAAAGTTTAGTAAAATGGCTCGATAAACTGATATCGAGCCATTTTCATTTAATCAATACTTTTCTCTATCAACACAAATTTACGGTAAATAAAACATAAATATTATTATTTTTATAAAATTTTATCTATTCTTGAATTGCATTAAGAACTTTCAGTTTTAATTCTTCATTTTCCATATCATCATACAAAACAGCACTTATTATTTCTTTTAACAATACTTTGTCAATCTTACTTTCTGCCACATGATAACTGATATTCTCCATTTCAGTAATGAAGTCAACAACCCGAAAAACATATCCGTTCAAGTTTAATAATAAAGCGCCAGCTGAAATTGCTATTCGCTTATTACCATCTGAAAAACAATGAAACTTGTTCAGAGCAAAGAATAAATGTGTAAGCTTATCTTCAAAAGTAGGATAATACATATCATTTTGAATATGCTGCAAGACACTTTCGATCTGACCTTGATCTAGGACACCTGAACTTCCTCCCCCAGAAACTTCAATGGTTTTTTGATAAGTTCGTAGCAGCGTATCATAGTCGAAATAAATAGTGTTCATTAATCTCTTTCTTTTAAGCGTTTGAATACTTCGTGAAATTGTTCTAACTGCTCTTCCACGTTCCTGCTACTACTACCAATAAATTTTTCAAAATCTTCTCTTGGGATTGGTGCTAAATATTCTTTTAATTGTAAATGTAATGTATCTCTAAATCCTAAGTCTCGACTTGCCATTTTCACTCTTGCATCTTCAATTAAAGGATACCAATGAGGTTGATTGCAAAATTCAACAAATAACTTCTCCGTTTCCCAGGTATCCAGTTTCTTGCCCAATTTTGAATACTCTTCTTTTAGCAGTTTAGAAAAACCAAATTCATATGATGAAATAAGCAATAGAACTTCTGAATACAAAGTTTTACGAACGTTTTCTTTGGGTTCCAATTTTAGAATCTTTCTGTATTCATCTGCTTTTTCTTTGAATATTGCCTTGTAAATTTTATCAGTGTAAAGTGGGTATTTAAAATTCCCCATATCAACAAAATCCCGCAGTGAATCGGTAAAAGCTTTCCGATAATTTTCATTTTTAAAATAGGTAACAACAAAATTACTATCACGTTGGTTAATATATTTCGTCCCACCCCCAGTCTTTTTATTAATAGTATCGATTACAATATCCAGAATTGTGCTTCGTAGTTCTCTTGCAATGTCGCTTTCAGTAAGAAGCATACCTATGTTCAAAAATGAGCGAAAATCAAAGATACCTATAATTGGTGATTTCTTATTAATCCCTATGTTAACGACATCAATGTCGTCGACATATTGATGATTTACCGCTAATTTATATTCCTGCAAACTTTTAGCTCGTAAAACAATATATCCATTTTCATTTATTTCTTTATTATATTTTTCCAGGTAACGGTCAATTGTTCGTTCATCTACCTTGTAAAAACTAGCAATCTGCTTTTTTGTGAAACGATAGGACCCTTCAAAAAGAACACCTTTTATACCGACAGCCTTTTCTATTTCACTCAGAGCCAATTGATTATTCATAATATTCTGTCTTTCCAAAGGTGAATTTGTTAAATTTTTCTTCATACTAATCTCCGTATCAATTCCGTGTTAGTTCCGTTATAGTTCCGTTACAACTCCGTTATTGCTTTTTCTTCCTCTCTTCTTCCAGCTTCTTATTTTCCGTTTTAATTCCGTTTTAATTCCCTTAAGTTCGCATAATACTCAAAATCGAAAGCTAAAGATTTTAAGGTTTCTTCCTTTTATTTATCTGTATCATTTTTTTTCTTAATATCTCATATTTTTTATCGTATAAATTGTTTAAAACATATTCAAGAAATTCATACGCTTCTAAAATAATATCTCTATTAAGCTTTGAACCATGACTCCCTGCATTTCCAATATGCTTTAGTGCCATTATATATTCTGAAATATCTTTCTTTTTATTTGCAAATAATACAATACGTTGATGTAAGTTGTATTTCTTCCAATTTCCATTCCTGGTTCTAAATCCCTTCCTTATTCGTTGTTGATTCATAATTAATTCAAGTATTGACCTAATTTTATTCGCACAAGCTTTTTCATCTACCCAAAGTAAAGAAAATGATTTTATAATTTCTTTCCTAATTTCTTCAGGTAAATATTTATTTAATTTTATAGGATGTAATGCGGGTTCGAAAAAGGATGGATAATAAAATTCATTCTTTTCTTCTACGTAGTCGTTTTTCCCAATTTGATATACATTTGTAGTTTTTTCTAAATAAGAAATAAACTCAATACTTTGATCACAGTAATCACATTTTAAACTTCCTAATATACGTAAATATATATATTCATCATGACTTCCAATTAAGCCCTTTGGCAGAGTGTGAGCTAAATCAATTGTTATTACTTCCTTTTCGTTCAATAACAACCTTCCTTTCTGACAATAAGGACAATCCCACCGTTTAATATCAATTGCTTTTATTTTATAATTAAATAATTCCTTTTCCAATGATATCTCCTTTTTCTTTACTAAAATTATTCAAAATTCTCATACTCCTCTTCGGATAAACCAAACTCAGAATCGACGATCAAAACTTCTGAAAGTTTGATGAAGACCTATCTTGAAAATGAAAAGCAAGATCTTTATAAATTAAATCAATTGTTTTTTCATTAATTACTTCTGAGATTTTTTTTGTAATACCTAACTTGAGATCATCAAGATATTGTATTTCTAAATTTTTCATATTATCTCCATTATTTAATCCTAGCTTCCATCAAATCAGCTAAGGAAACTGCAAACGGACGAGAAGATGAATGAGCTTTTTTGTATTCTTTTAATTTTCTAATATCCCACTTAATACCTGAAAAATCTTCACTAGGTTTACATTCAATTTTATAAACCAAATAGTAGTTATGATCTGGATTCTTGTATCCTTCTTTCTCAATTTCAAGTTTGGTGAAAACTCTAGGGAATTTTTTACTTATTCTATAAATTTCACTTGTTTCTAAATTTCCTTTCGAATGTAATAAAATGAATTCTGCATCTGCTGTTTTGGGGGTAATAGGAAGAGAGCCACGATCATTTCCCATTCTGAAATTATATAATCCATTTTTGATTAACTTTTTATGCTTTTCATTTCTAAATCCAATAATCACAAAAGTATCTGAAGGGGGTACAACTCTTTCTTGATTAATATAATCAGGCATCAATGTTAGATCAATAGGTTTGATTGTTTCTTTATGAATATCATATTTTCTATAAGTCATACTTTCCCGTTGAGAAATCCGATTTCGGAGATGAATTACAATCTCGGAAATGAATTCTTTCAAATGAGCTGTTCCATCATCTTCTCTTGAGGGTCGAACCGTAAAAGCACCGAGACCGGGTATAATCTCATGAAATCCTTTCATTGGATCTGTTTGTTCAGTGCCGGGATAAAGAACATATGCTCCGCCGGTTCGTCTTATAGCATCCTTATAAGCATGCATTTTCAAAAGATCTGCCCTTTTGTAAGTTCCTTCTCGCTGCTCCAATTTTTCATCATCGAGATTTAGATTATCATCACCGATGATGTCTTTCAAATAATTAATTTTGTATTTTGCATCGAAATGAATGTGAACAATGATTTCTTGTCTTTCAGCTTCTTCTTTATCAATACCTTCAGGCCAAAACGTTAAAGTATAATCCGGTCGCATACTTTTTGTCCAACTTCCACCTTTTGGATAATCCTGCTTACCGCTGAAGGTTTTATTATAACAAAATTCAATTTCTAAATTTCGAATACTATTTCTAAAAACACCTTTTAAAACCAATTCTTTACCAGATATTAATTGTAAACCAAGACCGTCCTTTGTAGACTTAATCAAATCTTCTAAAGAACTCGAACTAATGTCAAAAATCTCCTCTAATAAATCTATAAGTTTAAAAAACAACCAATATTCATAAAGAATTGCTATATCCCTTTTACCTGCAGAATAAACATCTTCCCCGCCTTTCCAGATTAATTTAGCGGCTAAATCAAATAGCAACCAGACTCTTAAAATCTCCCGATAACCTTCTTTCCTCTGCAGAACAGGACTATTTAAGGGCAATGTTGTTGGTCTTGAAATCTGTCTGAAAAGATTATGATCAAGAACTTCTTCCAGCTGAATTTCTAATTGAGAAGCTTCCTTAAAAGCTCTCGAAGTTGAACTGTTATTGTTTTCCAGAATACTGCGAACATCAGAACAAAATGATGTAAAAACCTGCAGAGCATGTTTTATAAAGCGGTTTTCTGCAGTATCTACAGTCTCAGTCTTTTTTATAACAGTTATTTTAGCAGGTATGTCTTTTAGTATTTTTCTTTGTTTTAGGTTATGTGTTTCCGGTAGATCAATTCTATTTCTTCCGGATGCAATCTGTTTAAGGTGAGAAGAATTTAATCTGTTCATTCTTCTGATATCAATATTCTCTTCGATATCCGACCATTCAGTAACCGGATCTGTGAGTATTCTATTTACTGACTGTTTGAATTCATCTGATTCCAATATCGATTTTATGAAAGCAAATCTTTGATATAAGGTTTCCGGATCTAGTTCCTGATCAGGCTTGAAACTCTGCGTAACCGGTGAAGTATGAAGCATCAAAAGATCAGTGCATTTCTCTGCAATAAATTCCAGCATAAATCTATAATCTTTTCTATAACTTGTTTTTACTGATCTAACTTCCAAATCAACTTTTGAGATTTTCTCAGAATTTTCGTTAACAATATCTAAAGTTAATGTACCAACAAAAATCCCCGTATTGATTCTTCCACATGATTTGTTTGCTTTTGATCTGTGAACTATTTTGTCTAGTTTTCTAATTTGGAAGCCCTTACTGAGTTTGTATTCATAAGTGCACCCTTCTTTAAGTTGCACTATTGCTTCACCATTTTCTAATGCTGTTTCTGTATCTTCAATTCGAATTTGTGATTCTTTTTTGGATTCTGAAAATAATTCTAACTCTATCTTCTGATTGAGATTATTCTCTATCTCAATACTATAATTTGCTTTGTCCATTTTTTATGCTTCAGCGAAACTAGTAAAACCGTCTTGTATAACCCTTTTCTTCATGCGAATAATCTTTTCCATGGAGAGTTTAAAGTGAATATTTTCTTCAATTTCTACAGCTTCATCAACCAGATTACCAATATTTTGATTTTTATCCTTTTTGGCAGTTAATAATCTTTGCTTTTCGTTATCAACCAGACAAAGAATTGCCAGAGAATTTAAAACCGGTTCCAATTTCTTGCGTGATCCGTGCAGTTTAGGTAGAAGTTTCTGCATTATAGCAGCATCTAACTTTTCATCAATTTCCCACATATTATCTTGAGTTATCAAACTCAACTTTGCACAAAATTTGCTAATTTCGAAAGCTGTTCTATATCCGAATTCAGCTCCTGCTATTTTTAGATATCTAAAGAATTCAAGCAATGTTTCTTTAACTTTATCCGAATCATCTGAGTTTTGGGCTTTAGCTTTTGCCAATTTCACGAAATCAGCAGCCATAGCTTCTCCTTTACCTTTCAGAAAGTCTAAATCAGGTCTTGCTGGATTTTTCAAAAATTCATTAAGTTCTTTATCCGTTACTCTGAATTCTATAACATTTGCTCTATCCAGAACTTTGGGGCTGAACATGTAGGTCGTTTCATCAATATTAACAGTACCGATTATAAATAGATTACTAGGCAGTTTTATAGAAGCCGGTATGCCATCATTCCAATTACCGCTTTTATCTTTCCATTCTTTTGAATCTGGATGTAAAGGAATCTCTTCTTCCGACTCCATAGCACTTAAGAAATCCGCAAAATATCTTTCAACATGGCTTAGATTCATCTCATCTAAAATTAAAAAATATGGCTTTTCAGGATTTTCAATAGCGTTGAGTATTAGATCAAGTACACTATTTTCCGGTTTTACATATTTACCAGTATCAAGTGCATTAGGATAGCCCAATAAAGGCTCACGGTTTGTCCAATCTGCTCCAACTGGAATTAATTTATATTGTTTAGTATTTACATTAGAGGATATTGGATTTTTTAAGATAACATCTACTCTATCACCAATATTATATTTAAGATTCAAATCTAAATTTTTATTATAGTAAAGTTCGAGAATATTGTCGATGTGTGCTTCTACTTCTTGCCCATCAATAATTATTGAGACATCCTTCTTTATCCAATTTACAAAATTCTTTCGAACTTCAACAGGTAAAGACCACCCTCGATGATCAATTGCACTTTTATTAATAGGTAAAGAAAATGCGAGTTGATTCTCTCTACTTTCATCAATTTTACATATCCAAGATGCAAAAGCTTGTGCTAATTTTGTTTTACCTGAACCTGATAAACCAGTTAATATTACAAATGGTTTAGATAGTAATGAAGAGATAAATCTATATACTAATTTCTTATCAAAATAGAGACCTGAGTTATTAACATCATTTGAAAATTTATTTGATGAGAAAGTTGATTTTTCTTGTACCATCTTCGCTCCTCCATATTGGTTTTGGATAAGATTCTGAAGTATTGTATATGCTTTTTTATTAAATTCAAACAAATATCCTTGTTTAACATTATCATCTTTATCAAATGGACCTTGTACTCCTCTTAAAACATTGGTAAATATATTAGTATTACTTTTAATTGATAAGGGATATTCAAAAGGAGTATAAGAAATATCGACCTTATATCCTTCATTACTCCAATCATTATCATCTTTGGGGTTTATTGAATCATAATAATCAGTTGAAGCATTAGAAATCCCTTGTATAAAACCATTAGCATAGTTGATAATTATATCACCCTTTTTGACTTTCTTCATATTTTCCCAATGATAAAGAGATCTACCATCTTTACTTTTTTTAGGTGCCCATAAGTATTGCTGTCCTCTTTCTGGAGTGAATGTCTTTCCCTGGCAAACAAACCAATATTTTAAAACATTTTCATGAGCCTGATAATTTGATAACAAATTATAAACTGATCCATATTTTCGAATTATTTTTTCGGTTTTATCATCTTTTACTTTTGAAAAACCTTGAAATATTTTAGGTAGATAATCTGAAAACGATTCTGATGTTAATGGTTTTTCGAATTTTTTGGGATGCGAAAGAAAATAAATATACTCCCAAGTTTTCCCATCCCTTAACTCACCCCATAATTCTCTAGCAAGATTCTCATTGTGTATTTTATATAGAACGGTACTATAATAATGGTACTTTTTATTGAAATAAGTTAAAACTTCGTCATCTTTTTCCATTTTAATCCAATTGCGTTTATTCGATGGACCGGGTGTTGCACCCCAAGCATAATAATCATTAATATGAAGCTCATCTAATACTTTCATATCATCTGGCTTTAAATTTGATTTAATTATCTCTTTGCTTATTGGATTAATTATCGTTGCTTTCAAATGCACTTGAGCTTCGTGATTACTTGCGGGAAAAACAAAGATTTTTCTCATTTTTTCTCCTAGAACTCCGTATACTTCTTGGCATTCCCTTTCGCTTTTTCCACGGGATATTTTTCAGCATTTTTAAGCATCTTGTTATTGGCTGCTTCTATCGGGTCAATTCCTAGTTCATCACAAAGGCGTAGTAAATAAACAAAAGTATCACCAATTTCATCTTTCACTTCACTGAAAGTAACTTCATCCAGCTCTCTGCTTTCCTCAGCGGTTTTCCATTGGAAGTGCTCCATTATTTCGGCAGCTTCAATACTAAGAGCCATTGCAAGATTCTTTGGTGTATGAAATTGTTCCCAGTCTCTTTCTTTTACAAATTGTCTGATTTTATTAATCAATTCATTCATCGTTTTTCCTTCCGGTTTATATTAACTAATGAGCTATGAATTCTTTCTTTATATTATGCCTGTCAAGAATAATCATGCTACACACTGTGTAATATAAACCTTCAGATGTTTTCTAAAACTTTGGAAGTGTAATTAAATCAAATGATACAATCGAAATTCAATTTTTACTTATATTTCTCTGCCAGTTATACTATCAGCTCCCCAAATTCAGAACTTACCTTAATTTCAAAATTATTCACAATTTATTTTTTTTCTAATTCACCTTTTATTCTTTCCAATACCTTTTTTCCACCTACATTGTCAGGATTTAATTCAAGCGATTTTTCATAATTTGTAATCGCCAGTTCTAATTTTTCTGCATTCACATAAGCTTCACCTAGACTATCATAGCAATTCCAGTTTTCGGTGAAATATTCAACATTGATCTTGAAAATGAAGATTGCTTCGTCTATTTTTTTATTTGATAAATAAGTATATCCCAATTCATTTATTTCAGCTTCAATAACGGGATATGAGTAAACGATCTTATGTTGTTCCTTCAGTTCCGGATATGCTTCCATCGCTGTTTCCAAGCCATCGTTATCAATCATGTTTTGTAGTTTTACACTAAGGGTTTTAGACTGCAAATACACAAAATAATCATAGGCATATAGTTTTGGAAAGAGTTCCTTCATCTTTATTACATGTCTGCCTGACTTTAACTCTTCTTTAAAATCTAACGTTATATAGTTAGAAAAATCATGATACCTGTAGAGATACATTTCCAATTTATCGGGATCGAAAATATTTGTATATTGAGTTGGGTATTTCCCTTCCTGATGTGTTGTAGCTAAAGCTTGCGCAAAATCATCAATTGTAACTTCCAATTCCGGTAATTGAGCCAGCAGGTTGTCATAACGTACACAACCTGTCTCTTCTCCTTCTTTTACTTCAGATTGATAGAAGTTAGTTACGATTTGGAAATCTCCACTTTTGCGGATATAATCATCACCTTCTATTATGACAGCATCACCTGTTTTATCTACGAACATTAGCATTGCACCATCTAAAAATTGCAGATTATATTTATCAAATTCAGCGATCACTTCATCGATAGTGCTGCAGGTTTCCATTATGTGTTTGTTCATAATTCCCTGAAATCCCGGTTTACCTGCAGCCTTGGTGATAGGTTTAGATTTTGTAGCGAAGCCATCAAAACAAAGTCCGGTTTCGTTCATACCGCCCTGTGGGAAATAGTCATCAAATCCAACGTACATACAATCAAACTTTTCACCTTCACCCGGCTGAAACCAGATAACAGTATTCGGATCTTTCCAATCCTCATTGTTCCCTACTAATGTTTTACCATCAACTGTTTTAGTGAACATCGAACAGGCAAACGCATTAAGATAGAATACGACAACTAATACTAATATGAGTAATGTTTTTTTCATTTTTTCTCCCATTCATCAAGGGGTTCATTCAATTCTTCTGTGCCAGGAACTACAAATCTGCCGTCACGAAGAATGTCTATCTTATCACCACCGGCTGTAACAGCAGTAATAAAATCCAGATCTTCGTAAGGCAGTGTGATATCCGTATGGCAATTTGTATAAGCCTTAGCTGGATCTTCTTTACGTAAAATACTGCGTTCATTATCGCGTGCTGTGATCTCTTTATTATCAATAGGATTAAATACGGCAGCATCTTCTTCCCAACTAAAACAAGTGTCTCCGATGGCGAAATGCGGTCCCATTTTTTCTACAATAAGAACCGGCATGATGGAGAGAATATTAAATTTTTGCGCCATCACATAAGCTTTTGTGTTTGTTCCAATGGCAAATTCACCAATAGGTAATGTTTTATGCGGAAAGAGAAGATTCTCTTCAATATATTTCCGGTTTTCTGCTTCTTTCTCAAAATTACCGCAGTTGTATTCATGCACATATCCATCTTTAAATTTCAGGTTCAGATCTACAAATTTAAGCTGTTTCAAATATGTCTCTTTAAGATGCAGAACTCCATTTGTTCCAGCCAGTGTAGGCGAGGTAAAGACTTCTCCCACCGGGATATTCACATCTGCCCCACAATTCACGAAATTAGTTTGTTTAGATGGATCTTTGAGCTCCTGCATTTTAACCTTGATATCAGTAAGGTTGCCGTTCTTGCCTTTCACATGAACGTATACGGCTTTATCCAGGGCATCAACAATGTGCTGCTGAAGATCTTCGTGATGGATCGTATCGATCATATTGATCGCATTTGTCTCTTCAAAGATCTCTTCGAATTTTTCTCCAATTTCCGGTAATGGGAAACCGACAATGCAAAAACTTGTTGTTTTACGTGAGATGTAGTTATCCATTATCTGGCTGCGTTGAATACTCATTTGTTGAGAAAACTTCTGCTGTTCCGGTGACAGTTTCAAGCATTCAGGTTTATTAACTGGTGAAAATGGTTTTTCTCCAAATGTATCAAAGTAGATTGGACCGGCGAATTCTTTTAAGAATCTCTCGCATTCAGAAGTTGCCAATTTTAATATTTCAGAATGTTTTTTTACCATTTCTTTATCAAGATAGAGAGCACTGTCAAAACGGTGATCATAGCCATACTGACTGTTTGGAGAAGTAGTGAACACCATATTAAACAGGACATTCAGATTATTTTTTTCAATATATCTGGCAATTGCTTTTGCAATTTTTTCCTGTCCGAGATGATAATAAATATTCAAAGTTTTTTTAATAGAGAGATCTTTTTTTGCCAGATCATATCCACGGATGAAGGCTTTTGCCACGGAATCAGCTAGAATTTCAATTTTTTCATCCGGGTAGCTGCTAAGAAATTTTGATGTCTGCAATTCATTTGATCCAATGTGCTTACCATATTGATAAAGATAGCGAGGATCATTCAGATCAGCCTTCATCACAATGTCATGATACATCACAGTATCCGGATCATAATGTTTTGTGAACTTCAGGATCGAATCTTCTACTTTCATCTTCTTGAATTCACTTAGCATCAATTTATTGCAATCATCAAAGGTTGGAATTCCAGCCTGGAACAACTCGAATACATCAATAAATATATTGTTCCATCTCAGCATATAATACTGCATATGTTGAAAAGAATAAGTAACATAATTTCTATAATTTATATAATAGGCAGAGAACAGAGGACCGAAATCATCACCAAAATTCTTAACGCAATATTCAGGGTCTGCATAGCTCGTATTATAATTTTCAGGTTTTACTTCGTTAAAAAAATCATTATTAGTCTGCTTTAATTCTTCCAAAGAATTTTGTTTAAAATAATCATCTGTTACTTCCTGCTCAAATTCTGCAAAGAACAGGATCTTATCAGCAATTGCAAAGAGATACTTCTTATATTTGTCTTCACTATCCTTAATTTCTTCTCGGATCGTTTTTATCTTCTCTAAAGAGCTTAAGTAATTCTCATAAATTTGCAGGTTTTTTTGTTCGACTAATTTTTCAAATGACAGCATTTTCCCTCCATATCTATCTATTTTTTCTTACTATTAAATCCATATTTTGTTAGAATTTCTTCCATCTCAGCCGGATCATCTAACCATTGTCCCCACTTGCGGGAAATGTGTTCTGTCCAACTGTAAGTTTTTTCGTTAAAAGTCTCTTCACGCTCATTTTCTAATTTAATCATCAATTTTCCATTCTTATAATAATCCTGAGCTAAGTAACCTTCATCCATCTTCTTCATCGCCTTTTCGATCTGCTCATCAGAAAACTTGGGATATTTACCATCAAAGCAGGAAAAATCTAAGGGATAACGTGGGCGGATTGGTGGATTTTCGTCTGGATAACCAACTGAAATTCCGACCATTGGGAAAACTTTTTCGGGTAGGTTATATTTCTTTATCAGGTTATCTGCCATAAATGGAACAAAACCCAGATAGCAAGTTCCTAAACCCAAGCTCTCAGCAGCCAGCACTAAATTCTGAGCCAGATAAGATGCATCCTGCATGCCAAAGAGAAGCATAGCAGCATCGGATGAGATCATCTTCCAATCCCTCTTTTCCATAACTTTTTGCATGCGATGAATATCAACACAAATTATAAAATAAAGAGGAGCACTGAATGGATGTTTTGATCTTTCCCTACTAAGTATCACACTTCCCAATTGCCCGGCAAAAGCAGCCTGTTGTCCCGCTTTCACAATCGTTTCTATCACTTCATCAGATGGAACTTCATCGGTGTATTTACGTATCGATTTATGGTTCATTAAAACATCTATCGTTGGATTTGAGATCATATTCTCTCCTTACATTATATCAAACGTATAACTTACTTTCAGGAAATAGGTTGTGTCTACCTCATCTTTAAACTGATAATTCACTGAGATCTGCTCTTCAGATCTGTCACTACCGGATGCTCCCAGATAGATTGCAGTTTTCGAGCTAGGTT
>Ga0307991_1000751_pt1 | contig 23206 bp, 19 predicted proteins | sample EllFjometagen131_FD_203146 | JGI IMG/M metagenome (GOLD analysis project Ga0307991, IMG submission 203146) | Marine microbial communities from Ellis Fjord, Antarctic Ocean - #131 | ecosystem: Environmental > Aquatic > Marine > Unclassified | place: Southern Ocean | collected 2014-10-08 | reverse complement strand
TAATAAACATTTAGCAATTCAGCGAAAGAGAAGGAGATATTTTTTTATCTCTTTCCTTTCCTGAATAATATTATTTTACTTCCCTTTTCTCGCGATTAAAAGTCGCATTTCTTAATTGAACTTACAATATATTAATTTAATTAATTTCCATATCTTTGGTATTATATATTACTCCCAATTTGTTTTTATTACAACATATTGGGTGAATAAAAACAATTTTTAACTAAAAATATTTAAAAATAAAAACAAGCGAAACTAACTACTTCGTATTGAAATACCTCTAATTCTTGATAAAAAAACCTACAAATATTTTCAGTAAAAACTTTTTTTCATTTTTATGGTCTGATTAAAAAATAATAAATATCTTTGCGAAGTAACTATCATAAACTGATACTTATTTCAAAATATGATGAACCAATATTATAAAGCAATTTACTTCAGCGATTATCCCGCAGAAAATTCAAAAGATAAATCTGTAACATTGGCTTTTAGCGAACCAGAAGCACCTTATTTCTCGAAAATAAAAGATATGACTACTCAGGAAATAAAGGAACTTATAGGAATGCAAACCTATAAGCAACTTGCTTTGTTTGCAGATAATGAAGAAAGGTCAATCAACCAAACTGTAAAACGGCTCATTAAACAAAATCTTTCTGGAATTGATATTGTTGACGGTATGTCTAAGAAAGATGTGACTTTTATAAAAAGTAAAGATATTCCATTCCAAAGATGGTATCCTTACATAGAAGGCTACTCTCCTGATTTTGTAAAATCAATAATTAATAAATTTGAAATTAAAAATACTTTAATTTATGAACCATTTGCAGGAACCGGAACAACTTTAATAGCTGCAGATAACTTAGGTTTATCAACAGTATATTCTGAAGTTAATCCCTTGTTACAGTTTTTAATAAAAACTAAAATTAGAGTTTTACAAGCAAAAAATACAGAAAGAAATAAGCTTCATAAAGCCCTTAAAGAAATTGAGCCAAATATTTTACAGATTCTGGACAATTTTAAAGAGGATAAAAGATCGAAGGAATCCTACAAAACAATTTTTTCCGACAGTAAATATTTTCCTGATAACAATCTCAGCCAAATTCTTAAATTTCGTTCATATCTTGATATTGTAAAACTTGAAAATGAATTGTTGTCCGAGGTTCTAACTGTTGCAATACTGTCGTGTTTACTTCCAGTTTCATATTTAAAAAAAGCTGGTGATGTAAGATTTAAAACTCCTAAAGATATCGCAAAAGGAATAAAAACACTAAAAGATATTTTACCTCAAAAGATTTCAGAAATTGCTGAAGATGTAAATAATTTGGAGTATTCATTAAGCAATAATCATGAACAAATTCTTTCAAATGCTAAAAATATTGGTAGAGTTAATGATTTAAAAATAGGGGCAATAATAACAAGTCCACCTTATTTGAACGGGACAAACTATTTTAGAAACACAAAAGTTGAATTGTGGTTTCTGCGTTATTTACAATTCGAAAATGATTTAAGGTTTTTTAGAGACCAAGCGTTAACAAGTGGGATTAACGATGTTAAGAAAAAATCTGCCAATAGAAATGGTCTGGATATTTCGTCAAAAAGTGAATTACTCAAATCTACGTTAGTTGAACTAAATAAAAACGCCTACGACTCAAGAATTCCAATAATGGCTAAAAGCTACTTTGAAGAAATGTATCAGATATTTGATGATGTAAAGACACATTTGGAACCTAATGCAAAAATAATCATAGATTTAGGTGATTCTATTTTTTGTGGGGTTCACATTAATACTGATGAAATTCTGATAGAACTTTTGATTGGACTTGGATATGTTCTAATTGACAATAAGGTACTAAGAAAAAGACGTTCAAGAAATAAAGAAATCCTTACTCAAAACTTATTAATATTTGAAACTACATTTAAGAACGAAAAAAAAAGAAATATTAAAAAGGTATCATTTTGGTATAAAAACTGGGACAATTTTACAACAAAACTACCTCACCAACAAGTGCCATATTCAAGCAGAAACTGGGGGCATAACAATCATTCACTTTGCTCCTATCAAGGTAAGTTAAAGCCTGCTATTGCTCATCAATTGGTTAAAACCTTTGTTCCAGAGAACGGCTCGATGCTTGACCCGTTCTCTGGTGTTGGAACAATCCCATTTGAAGCGTCTCTTGCCGGAAAAAAATCTTACGGAATTGATATTAGTTTACCTGCTTACTATATATCTTTTGCAAAAGTAACAGCTCCAGTTGTTTCAGAAAGCTACAATTATCTGAATGCACTTAGCAAGTTTATCAAAGAAAATAAATGTACAAAAAAGGAATTAGATGAGACTAAAAAATTTGGTTATAATAAAACACTATCAGAGTATTATGAGAAAAGAACACTAAAGGAGATTCTACTTGCACGAAGATTTGTAAAAAAGAACTATCCTAAATCACCAAGTGAAATGTTAGTTGTATCTGCTCTGCTTCATATTTTACACGGCAATAGACCCTATGCTCTCAGTCGTCGGTCACATCCAATTGTACCCTATGCACCTTCTGGTGAATTTATTTACAAAAACTTGATTGAAAAGGTTACAGAAAAATTAGAAAGAGTAATTAAGGCAGAACTTCCAATAGATTTTAGAAATGGTAAAATATTCAATCAGGATGCAACAGCTATTTGGCCTCAAGAAATTAATAACATTGATGCTATACTTACATCGCCGCCTTTTTTTGACAGCACAAGGTTTTATATCTCAAACTGGATTAGAATATGGTTTGCAGGTTGGTCTGAAAATGATTTTAAGTATCAACCAAACTCATTTGTTGAAGAAAAGCAAAAGAATGATTTTGCAATTTATGAACCGATTTTTCGTCAATCAAAAGAAAGATTGAAAAAAGATGGGGTTTGTGTATTTCATTTAGGAAAAAGTGTGAAATGCGATATGGCAAAAGAACTTCAAAAAATTAGTAAGCGTTGGTTTAAAACTGCTGATTTATTTGATGAAAGTGTCGCACATTGTGAATCGCACGGCTTCAAAGATAAGGGTACAGTTACCTCACATCAATACTTAATACTAACTTAACTAATCAAATCCAAGTAATTTTTTATTCTCGTCTGTTAGGCTAGGAACAAGTTCATAAACCAAAAGAATCTTTTTTATTTCCCTTATTCTTTTTGGCAAATCTGACTTTTCCCTTACTTGCAAGAATCTTTCAACTCCCCTATTAACATCAATTTTATGATTCATTATAGGCTGTTTGCTTGAAATTAAATCAATATTTGCACCTGTTATTCTAGCAAGCTCCAACAATTCATTATTAGTATAAAACTTACTCGGCCACATATCTCTTTTGTTTTCATTAGCATTTCGAGAAAGTAGAGCTGCATTTTCTATTCTTAATGGGTAAAGAAATTTTGAGGGCATAATATGGTCAATTGTCCAAGTTTTACGTTCGTTTATATCTAAAGGCTCTTTTGTTTTAAAACACTTGGAGTCAAATCTATTAAATAGCTCCTGTAAATCAATTGCTTCATTTTCTTCTTCTATAAATAAATCCGCAATCCTTCTTCTAACAGATGATTCATGAAGTTGTTCTTTACTCCGTCTTGGATTTAAAACAGCATTAATTGCACCTTTACAACTACGACATTCCATTTGTTTTTCCAAAGGTCCCCATCCGATATGTTTACTGAAAGCATGATTAGGTAGGATTCTTGTACAAACATTGCATTGTTTCCAATAAGATTCCTGGTTTTCAGTAGCAATTCTAAAGAAACCTTCCCAAAACCTTAAAGCTGTTTTTGAATCTGAAGTATTATATTCTTCTTCCCAATTTTCAAACGGTAAATCAGTCTCTTTAGAGTGGATAAATCCGCAATGTTCACATTTCCAAACTGCATTGTCAACTGCTTCTTGGGGTGTCAGTAATTCTTGACCAATGTTAATATAGTTCATTTCTTTACATCTGACACATTTATATGCAACCCAAGCATCATGATAAGGAATTCCTTCAACCCTTGCAATACCAGTTTTATTTACAATTTTTCTTCTCGCCATGTAAAATATATTACTTTTATATTTGACAAATGTAGTAATTAATAACCTCATATATTGAAACTTTACTAATTAAAAAAAGAAAAAAGTATTACCTTTAATAAAAATTTAAAAAAATGAAAACAAAAAATTTAATTCTTCTATTACTGTTAACCTTTGTAATGTTTTCGTGCAAAAAGGAAGAAGCAATATCTCCAAAGCCACAATTAAAACATTTAAACCTTGATTATGCAGGACAAAAAACCGTGAGTGCTAACAATGATTTTGCGATTAATCTTTATAAAAAAACTGCTCTGAATGCAACTGAAAATATGATGGTTTCTCCATTAAGCATTTCTTTAGCTCTTGGAATGACTTATAATGGAGCGGCAGGAACAACAAAAACTGCAATGGAACAAGCATTGAGTTTAAATGGTTTGACAGCTCATGAAATAAATTCTTCTTTTAAATTATTATCCGATTACCTTCAAACTGTTGACCCTACTGTTACAATGAAAATTGCTAACTCAATCTGGTATAGAAATGATTTTAGTGTTTTGCAAAACTTCCTTGACACTAACACTTTTTATTATAATGCTTTGATTAATTCCGTAGATTTCAGCGACCCAAACACAAAAAATATTATTAATAAATGGGTAGCAGATAATACGAATAATAAAATAAAAGAAATCGTTAGTAATATTAATCCTAATGATGTAATGTTCTTAATAAACGCTGTTTATTTTCTTGGAAACTGGACTTATGAATTTGACCCTTCGAAAACCGACCCTGAAAATTTTACTCTGTCAAATGGTAGTAATAAAACTGTTGATATGATGGAGATTCAGAGCAACTTTTTGTACGCCAATAATAATCTTTTGCAGATAGTTGAACTACCTTATGGTTATGAAAGATATAGCATGCTTTTACTAAAACCCATGCCTAATCATACTACCGATGATATTATTAATGCCTTAAGTACTTCAAATTTTGACAAATGGGTAAATTCTATGAAAATGACTGATGATTTAATAGTGAAAATTCCCAAATTTAAATTTGAATATGAAAAAAAACTTAATGATGTTTTATCTGATTTGGGGATGAGTGAAGCATTTTCTTCTCAGGCTGATTTTACAAATATTAATGCTGCCGGAAATTTATTCATTTCACGAGTAAAACACAAAACATTTATAGATGTAAATGAAAAAGGAACCGAAGCTGCAGCAGTAACAAGTATTGGAATTACGTTTACAAGCATGCCATATGCCTTTGTTGCCAATAAACCATTTCTTTTTATTATCAGAGAAAAAGAAAGCAATGCTTTAATTTTTATGGGCAGAGTTGAAGAACCCACTTATTAATACGAATCAAGCAAAAAAAAGGCAAAAAGTTGATGCTTTTTGCCTTTTTTTTAATTTAATTTACTTGGATGTTTTCTTCTTCTTGTCGTTGCAAGTTGATGATTTAGGGCATGGTTTTACACAAGCACTATTTGTAGCTGCTCCTTTTATAATTTCTCCGCCATAACCAAGTTTTTGAACTGCGGCAACTAATTTTTTATCAGTGTTTTTGCCTTTTGTATATTTGATTGTTACAATCTTGGTTTTTACGTCAACCTTAACATATTTAACACCTTTTTCAAAAGCAATGTTCTTTTCAATTTTTGTTTTACATCCATTGCAATCAACTTTTGCTTTTATTCTAACTACTTCAAGACCTTTATTTGAATCTTGTGCTACACTTAACTGAGTTAAGGAGAACATAAAAAGCATTGTTAGAATTGTTGTTCCAAAAAATTTTACTTTTTTCATAATTTTTAATTTTTAGTTTACGATTTAATTAATTAATTTACTTATTTATTTATTTACTTATTTGCTTTTTTGCTTTTTTACTTATTTATTACTTCAAAAAAACTTTTTTAGTGGTTTAAAGAAAGCGTCAAGAACAAGGCTTGCGAAGTATTTTAAATCAGGATTTTACTTTTGTAAATGACTGATTTTAAATACAAGCGTAACGAAGTTATTGACGTTTTATTAGAGCCACTTTTAATCATTGATTCATCAATATTAATTTGTTTTTATAATCTGATAAGAAGACTCCAAGTACAAGGCTTGCGATGACATAAATGTTAAGAGTTTACTTTTGTAAATGATTGATATTTATGTCAAGCATAACGCAGTAATTGGTGTCTTCTTTCAGATTCTGTTTATTCATCAATTTTAATTCTAATTCCTATATAAAATTTCCTTCCAATAAGCGGTCCCCAAACTTGAGAAGCATCAAAATACTTTCCGAAAGGGTCGTCGGCTGCTATTATTGGAGCATCCTGAGTAAAGTCAGTTAGGTTTTCACCTCCAACATAAACATTCCATCTCCTGAAATATTTAGTTACCTGAGCATTTAAAATTGTATAAGCAGGAGATTTTTCTCCTCTTTGATATTTCACGGGATTATTTGCTGTACTTGGCAAACGTGTGTCACCATTAAACTGAGCAGTGAAATCAAATTGCCATTTTTTTAAATTTGTGTAGTAAGAAATATTAAGCAATCCTTTATACATATTTGTTAAAGGTTTTCTGACTAAATCATTATTTATAGTTGTTTTAACATCAGTATAACGATAAGCCATAACAACATCCAATCGTTTTATTAGCTCATATTTTAGTTCTACCTGATAATTGTTGGAATATGATTTTCCTTCAAGATTATAAAAATAAATTTGCGAAGCATCTTTATCCATATCTATTATAATCTGATTGATAAAGTCAGTTTTATAGAAATCGATATTCAAAACTAATTCTCGTTTTTTAATTTGGATATACTTAGTGAAGTTCACACCATAATTCCATGCTTCTTCCATCTTAAGTTCTTCAAGGAAATTAAGATTTCTTGAGCTAGCCAAAACAAAACTGTTCTCGGCAATTATATTTGCTGTTCGGTAACCTTTTCCTCCTGACAAACGAAGAATATTTTTCTCATTAAACTTATGTCTTATATGCAATCTCGGTGTAAAAAACAATCCATGAATATTATGATTGTCAGCACGAATTCCTACTAAGACAACAGGAAATTTTTTATGAGCGTACGTGTATTGAAAAAATGCACCCGGAACAATTTCCTCTCTCGTGAAAACACTATCGTTAAGGCTTTCATTATAATCATCGTAAGCAAAACTAAGGCCTGTAGAAAATTTATGTTCGAGATTTTTGATATAAGATTGAAAAATCAAATTTGCATAAGCACTTTTCTGTTCTCCCGAATATCGGTTTAATCCAAAAAATGATTCCTGAGAATGATAAGTAGCAGAAGATTTGAATGCAATATTGTGGTTTGAATTATTTTTAAATTCATATCCGGCTTTTAAAAATCCCTGGTACCTCCTACTTTTAATGTTTATGCCGTAGAAATTATTAGTATCAATCTCTTTGTTTTCATCAAACAATTTTTGTCCACCTTTTCTTTCTTCGTCAATGACATGAAATCCAAACTGAAGCATCCCCTGCCCACCTATTTTATAGTATTTCCATTTATTCAAAATATTATATTGTTTTATAAGCGGATTGTCTAAAAATCCATCACCATTTGGATCATTATTTTTGTCTGAATTTTCAGCATGAAGAAATAATATTGTACTTAAATTATCCGAAACTTTGACTCTGGCATTTGCATTTCCTTCAATTTTACCTTTATCGCTGGTAAGCAGATTTAGATAAAACTTTTCGCCTTTTTCAGGTAATTTATAATTCACATTAATCTGTCCGGTGAGAGATGAAAAACCATCTAAAACTGATGAAGTTCCTTTTGAAATTTGAATTGATTCCATCCATGAGCCCGGAATATATCCAAGACTATAGCTTGTTGCCAAGCCATGAAGATTTGGAATATTTTCAGTCATCATCTGGCTATAAACACCCGCAAGCCCGAGTAATTGAATTTGTTTTGCTCCCGAAACAGCGTCGCTATAAGAAACATCTACCGAAGCATTTGTCTCAAAACTTTCACCAAGATTACAACATGCAGCTTTTCCTAATTCATGCCCTGTGATATTATAATTATAAATTGCATCAACTCTTGATACAAAACCTCCGGGCAGTCTGTTTGTGATAACAACTTCCTTCAAAGTGTTATTTATCGAAAGAATAATCTCAATATCCTTTTGACCTTTGGCAACAAAAATTGTATCGTTTTTATAACCAACAAAACTTACAATTAGTTTATTATTATTTCCTATAGCTTTTATTGTGAAATCTCCTTCGGCATTTGTAACTGCTCCGCTTTGTGTTTCTGACCAATACAAATTTACTCCGGGTAAAGTTTTCTTTTTTTGATTTTCATCAAGCTCGTAAACAATTCCTTTGATTGTTTGAGCTATCAATTCTTTTGTTCCTGCAATATTTATCAGGAAAAGAAGAATAATAAAATATTTTATTTTCATGATTTACTGTTTTAATTTATAAATAAAAAAATAGCAATAGCATTAGCTACTGTCTAAGTTTGATTATTAAAACAGTCTGAAAGGAATCTTGATTTTTTGTATGAAATATATTAGTTCTTTGCCATAAAGCAAAGGAGGAGATTCTTTGTTGATTATTTCATTTGAATTTTCATCAGAATCCGAAAAATCAAATAAACTTTGTAATATGAAAATATCTAAAGTCGAGAATTCTATATTCTTTTTTAAATTTTCATCTGTGTTCTGAATTTCAACTTTATGATAAGTTTTTACAATTTCACAGCATTCTTTTTCTTCATAATTATTTTCACATTCCGATGCTGCATAATCTTCACAACAACTTGACGGATGAGAAGGTTTATCGTGATGATGCTTTTCTGCATGATTACATGAAGTATTGTCAATAAAAAAAGAAGTGGAAGTGGTTTTATCTTGATTACAATGATGATGGTAAACATTAAAGCCTGTGCTTGATAAAAACACAATTACAGCAATAAATACCGTCAAAACATATTTTATTTTTTCTACCACTTTCATATTAACGACAAAATTACACTATTATTTAATATTAAAAATTAAATTTTACCAATTTAAAGCATAATATGATATATATCATAATCAATGTAAAAACTGATATAAATCAATTTTTTTATTTAACAAATTTTTCTAAATTTGTTTTCTCTAATCTCTCAACAAACCAAATAATATGAAATACGAAATTTTACAAATAGAAATTACTGCTGGCATAGCCTTAGTAACAGTAAGCCGACCTAAAGCCATGAACGCATTGAACACCCAATTCTTTATGGAAATGGATGATGCAATTGCAAACATTTCATCAAATCCTGAAGTGAAAGTGATGGTAGTAACAGGCGATGGAAAAGCATTTGTTGCGGGTGCCGATATTGCCGAAATGGTTAATATGAATTCGAAAGAAGCAAGCAATTTCTCCAGAATTGGTCAAAATACTTTTGCAAGTCTCGGAAAAATGGAAATTCCTGTCATTGCAGCAATAAACGGTTTTGCTCTTGGAGGCGGATTAGAATTTGCAATGGGATGCGATTTTAGAATTGCCAGCACAAAAGCAAAATTCGGGCAACCCGAAGTAAACCTTGGATTAATTCCCGGATATGCAGCAACACAACGTCTTTCTCGTTTGGTCGGTCTTGCTGATGCGCTATTTCTATTGACAACAGCAGAAATGATTGGAGCAGAAGATGCTCTTCGAATCGGACTTGTTCAAAAAGTTGTAGAACCCGAAGAGCTTATGGAAACCGTTATGAAAATTGCAAAAACTATAACTTATAAAGGACCAAATGCAGTAAAAAAAGTGAAAGCGGTAACTCGTGCCGGAATGTTAACTGATTTTAATTCAGGATGCGAAATCGAAGCTAATGAATTTGGCTCTCTATTCGGAAAAGGAAATGAAGGCGAAATTGGGATGAAGGCGTTTTTGGCGAAAGAGCGGCCAAACTGGTAGGAAGAAGTGCCTATAGTACCTAGAGTTTGGAGTGCCTAAAGTACTTAGAGTACTTGGAGTGCCTAGAGTACTTGGAGTGCCTAAAGTTTGGAGTACTTGGAGTTAATAAGTTAAAAATGGATAATAAAGAGTTTAGTAAAAAACTAGAAGAAAGGACAAAAAAATTTGCTATAAGAATAATTAAACTATCAACTAAATTACCTAACACACCAGAAGGAAAAGTAATTAGAAATCAGATTACAAAAGCAGGAACAAGTGTAGGAGCAAATTATAGAGAAGCAAACAGGTCAAGAAGTAAAGCAGATTTTGCTAATAGAATTAAAATCAGTGAAAGTGAAGCAAGTGAAACTGTTTATTGGTTAGAAATAATTAAAGACATGAATTGGATTGGTATTGAAGAAATAAAATTAGATTTAATTGAAGCAAACGAACTGCTTGCCATATTCACTTCAATAGGGAAGAGTTTGAAAAATTAAGTGCCTAGAGTTTGAAGTGCCTAAAGTGCCTTGAGTTAAAAAGAAATTAGAAGTTTAAAATAAAAAAATAAGCTCAAAACAAATCCCGACGAAGTCGGGAGAAAACTCCAAACTTTAGGCACTCTAGACACTTTAGGCACTTGTAAACTATAAAACAAAAAGTTAAAATAATAATTAAAGTAAATTGAAAAATAAGAACTTAACATACATCCAAACAAATCCCGACGAAGTCGGGAGAATAACTCCAAACTTTAGGCACTCTAGACACTTTAGGCACTTGTCAGCTATGAAATAAAGAAGTAAAACATAAAGAGATAAATAGAATTAATAAAAACTAACATAAATAATAACATATGAATTACGCAGACAAATTTAAAAATGTAACCGTATTAGGTGCAGCCGGAAAAATGGGTAGTGGCATTCTTTTGCTCACTGCTTGCGAAATGGCTGATCTGAGCTTAAAACCGGAAAACAAAGGAAAGCAATTCGTCTTGAATGCTATGGACGTTTCTGACGCCGGACTTGCCGGACTTATGGAATATCTTAAAGTTCAGGTAACAAAAATTGCTGAAAAGAAAACCGTTGCTCTTAGAAAATTATATGAAGAAAGAGCAGACCTTATCGAAAATGGCGAAATTATCGAGCAATATATATTTGACGTTCTAAGCATTGTTCGTCCAACAACAAAATTGGAAGTAGCCTTTGACTCTACCTTAATTTTTGAAGCTATAAAAGAAGACCCTGCTTTAAAAGTAAAAATCTTTAATCAAATCAACACTAACAGTAAAAAATCTCCATGGTTCTTCACAAACACTTCTTCAATTCCAATAGGAAATCTTGACAAAGATGCTAATCTTGGTGGAAGAATTCTCGGAGTTCACTTTTATAATCCACCGGCAGTTCAAAAACTTGTTGAAGTTATAAAAGGTGAAAACACTTTGGCAGAAGTTGAAGAATTTGCTTTGGCTTTCATCAAAAATCTTAGAAAAAAAGCTGTCCCTTCAAACGACTTTGCAGGATTTATCGGTAACGGACATTTTATGCGTGACGCTCTTCACGGTATCGACGAAGCCTTAAAACTTTCTGCTGACATGCCAATGGTTGAAGCAATTTATATTATGAATAAAGTTAGCCAGGATTATCTGGTTCGCCCGATGGGAATCTTTCAATTGATAGATTATGTTGGAGTGGAAGTTTGCTCTTATATTATGAGTGTTATGAATCCTCATCTTGCCGACGAAAACCTCCACAGCCCTGTTCTTGATAAAATGATAGGATTAGGTGTTTTAGGCGGACAATATTCTTCAGGTGCTCAAAAAGACGGATTTCTTAAATATGAAAAAGGTCGTCCTGTTGCTATTTATGATATGGACAAAAAAGAATATGCACCAATTGCAAATTTTGCAGCTAAATGCGATGCTCTTCTTATAGATTTACCAAAATCTTATGTACCCTGGAAAGCTGCCAATTTTAATAAAGCTAAAAAAGAAATCCTTGAAAAATATTTTGCTGAGCTTAACACTATGGAAACTATGGGTGCTAAACTTGCAAAAGAATACAACAAACGTTCAAACGAAATAGGTAAAAAACTTGTTGCCGACAATGTAGCAAACAACGATAATGATGTAAATACAGTCATGCTTACCGGTTTCTTTCATGCTTATGGTCCAATTAACGAATATTTAAAATAGGAGAGAATTCAAATGAAAAATCTAAGAAAAAAAGTTTATATGACAGCAGGTTATAATACAATTTCATTGGGAACAGGAAGAAAAGAATTTCATCCCAAAAAACCTCGTCCCGGAATTGAACATTATATTAAAGAAGCTGGTCAAGAAACGCTGAAACAAATTGGCGGTGCTAAAAACGTGGACGAAGGTGTTGTTGGAAACTTTATGGCTGCACGTTTCAATAAACAAGGAAACTTACCGGGTTTTATCCCTTATATTGATAAAGGTCTCGAATGGAAACCTGCAATTAGCGTTGAAGGTGCTTGCGGCTCGGGAGCTTTAGCACTTATAAGTGGAATGAAATCAGTGCTTGCCGAAACTGCTGATGTTGTTCTAACAATTGGTGTTGAAGTTCAAAATACTATGAAAGCAATTTATGGTGCTGATGTTCTTGCAGGTGCCGGTTGGTTTCAATCACGTAAAGATGGACATGCTTATTTTTTCCCTGGAAAATTTAGTAACAGAGCAGGTGCTTTGTATGAAAAACATGGTTATGATAAAATAAGAGCAGGCATGGCTCGTTGGTATAAAAATGCTATTGAAAATGCTCGCCTTTGCCCAACAGCTCAGGAACATCATAATACCGACCCTGATCCTTTATCAACAGGAATGAGCAAACCTGTACCTAAAATTTTTACTGACCATTTGAATTTCTTCGACTGCTCTAAAGTTTCTGATGGTGCTTCAGCAATTGCTATTGTATCGGAAGAAGGATTAGAAAAAATCGGAGTACCTAAATCCGAAGCAGTTGAAATTATTGGATGGGCACAGGTTGAAAGAAATATTACTGAAGAGCCGGAAGACTTAACAGTTATGGAAACAACAAAAAGAGCAGCCAAACAAGCCTTGGAAAGTGCCGGAATTACTATCGACCAGTTAGGAACTGTTGAAACTCACGATTGTTTTACAGTTGCAGGAGTTTTGGCAACCGAAGCTATTGGCTTTGCTAAACAAGGTGAAGGTGCCGATTTTGTGGCTGCCGGTCATACTGCTCGTGATGGAAAAATTCCTTTTAACACTACTGGTGGTTTAGTTGGCTGGGGACATCCAACAGGAGCTACAGGAGTTCATCAGGCAGTAACTATCTGGCAACAATTAACCGGAAAAGCCGATGATGCTCAAATTGAAATTTCTCCCGAAAAACCTTATGGGATGACAATCAATATGGGTGGCGATGATGTTACAGTTGTTGCTATTGTTTTTAAAAGAGGATAAAATAAATTTATCATATTTCAAGCCCACCAGATTGGTGGGCTTTTTTTTGCACTGAATTTATTTTCTGGGAATTAATTGCATATTAATTCTCTAATCGGTTATTTACTTTGGGAAAAACCTATCTAAACTCAAAATTAAAAATCATATAATTCTTTTTCAAAATTGACATAAAAGCAATTCATCAAAAAATATTCGAATATTCGAAGATATAAAAGATAGAAAACAATTAATATGAAGCAATTATTACAAATAAAACTATGATTTTAAAAAAAACATTTTAACTTTGTGCTTTAAATCAAATTCTTTACAGGAAATTTTAAAAACAGATATACATTTAAGCTATAAAAAAGAATATTCCTAATTCCCAAAATCAATAATAAAAGAAAATAAATGATACATTTCGAACCATATTTTACAAATCTTCAGATTACAAGTAAATGTAATTTGAGTTGTAAGCAATGTAATTCTAATGGTCGAAATCACAGGGGAAAAGAATTATCATTCGTTGAAATAATTGATGTTGTCAATGAACTTTATTATCTGAATTGTAAAAAAATACAAATAAGCGGTGGGGAACCATTATTACGAGAAGATGTATTTGAAATCGCAACTTATATTAGTTCCTTAGGTATAGAAACCCAAATTCTGTCGAATGGTTTTTTAATCGATGAAGAAGTTGTAGCTAAACTCAAAAAGGCAGGTGTATCATGTGTAGGGATAAGTATAGAGGGCTTAGCTGAAACACACAATAAAATATGTTGCAATCCTGAAGCTTTTGATAAAGCAATCAATGCCCTAAAACTTCTTACTGAAAATGATATTAAAACCAATGTTCTAACTACAGTTAGCAAACTTCCTTTAAATGAATTTGATAGTTTGTATGCTAAATTGCGTGATATTAATGTCAATAATTGGATTATACAAACTACAGCTTGTGTGGGAAGAATGAAACAATTCAATGAATTTGCTTTGGAGTCAAAGGATTTATTGCTACTTAAAGAATTTATTCCTAATAAACAAAACATAAATGGAATTACTGTTGTAACAGGAGGTACTATTGGTTACTATTCTGAAATCGAAAGTAAAAAAAAAAACGGCAAATCGTTTTCATGCTGTTATGCAGGAATTTTCCAAATGGGAATATTAAGCGATGGTAACGTTGTAGGATGTCTGGCAATGCCACACACAAAAAAATATTTTGAAGGAAATATCAGAGAAAAATCCCTTTCAAATATTTGGTTTGATAAAAATAGTTTTTGTTATAATCGAAAGATTACTCAATCTATTAATAAAAGTTGTTCCAAAAAATATAAATATGGCAGTGTCTGCGATGCAGGATTGTAGATAATAAAGTTTTTTTGCACTGCTCAGTTTATTCAATAATAAGGATTAAGTGCAAAGAAAATAAAAAAAGATTCAGATGAAACAGGTTTTGAGTGATAAACTTAAAAAAGAAAGAGTAAAAGCCATTTTAACCAAAAAGCTTTATGATGAATCATTTTATGGTATTTTAGGTACTCACCCCGATGCTACAAAAGATGATATTGAAGATGGTTTTAGACAAAAAGCCCGAAAAATAAACTCTAAAGCTAAGCTTTCAAAATTATTAGAAGCCTATTCAACCCTTTCAAGTAGTAGTAGAAAATCCTATGACGAATATCTGGAAAAATATAAAGAAGGAATTAATAAAGCATCAGAATTAATTTATGATAAAGACATTTCAATTAATGACTTTATTATCCCAAGTGAGATAGATGAACAATAGTCCTTACCTGAGGATATAATTTTAGAAACCTAAGCCTGATAAACCCAGAAGGGCAGACTGGAAAAGACAAATTACAAAAAACAAATTACAATTAAATTCCAATTATCAAAAAGAAAAAAAATACCAAATCTGATGTTAAACACTAACAAGTCTGCTTTTAAAACGACCAAAGGAAGTTCCTATAGAATAATAGACAAATTATTATTGATAAGATACTAGTAATTTATTTAGCATGTTATTAATTTATAGATAATAAATAAAATTATTATTACCTTTGTAATAAATTACAAGCAAAAATTAATTAATAAAATAATAATATATGGGTAGGTCACAAGAAACTTTTAATAAAAAAGAAGTAAGAAACAAAAAAGAGAAAAAAAGAAAAGATAAAGAGAAGAAGAGATTAGCCAGAAAAGAAAGAGAGAAAGTAAAAGGTAGTAGCAGTTTTGAAGACATGATTGCCTATGTGGATGAAAATGGAATGATAACTTCAACTCCTCCCGACCCCACCAAAAAGAAAAAAATTAAATTAGAAGATATTGAAATTGGAGTCCCTTCCCGTGATCCATCCCAAGCCTATGACCCTATTAGAAAAGGTATAGTAAGTTTTTTTAACGACTCAAAAGGTTATGGCTTTTTAAAAGATTCCGAAACTCAAGAGAGTGTTTTTGTTCATGCAAATAATCTACTTGAAGAAATAAAAGAAGGAAATTTGGTTAGCTTTGAAGTAGAAATGGGACCAAAAGGACCTACTGCAGTAAGAGTTAAGGTTGTTAAATAAATTATATAAAACTAACGAAAAAAAGACATTCCATCCTGCAGTTTTTCTGCTGTATTTAAATCACAATTTTTTATTATCATTAGCGTTAATTTATTTAAGGGGATTTATAATAATGAAAAATATAATATTATTATTAATTTTAGCGATTATGTCAAATTGTACTAATAATGCCCAAAACAGCAAAAAAGAATTGACTCCAGATGAAAAAAGAGTCATTATAAACAAAGGTACCGAAGCTCCTTTTACCGGAAAATATAATAAGTTTAGCAAAAAAGGTATTTACGTTTGTAAGCAATGTGGTAATCCCCTCTACGAATCTTTAGATAAGTTTTCTTCAGGTTGCGGATGGCCCAATTTTGATGATGAAATTAAAGGAGCTGTTATACGCATCCCCGATGCTGATGGAATAAGAACAGAAATTGTCTGTGCAAAATGCAATGGACATCTTGGTCATGTTTTTCTTAACGAAGGTTACACTGAGAAAAACTTAAGACATTGTGTTAATTCAATTTCCATAGAATTTATTCCTACAGAAGAAAATCATGAAGTAGCGATATTTGCCGGTGGTTGTTTCTGGGGAGTAGAATATATGATGGAAAAACAAAAAGGAGTTATCTCAATTAAATCCGGCTATATTGGCGGCACTATAAAAAATCCTACTTACGAAATCGTTAGCTCAAGTAAAAGCGGATATGCTGAAGCTGTTGAAGTTATTTTTGATTCTACATTGACTAATTTTGAAACTTTAGCAAAACTTTTCTTTGAAATTCATGACCCTACACAGCTCAACAGGCAAGGTCCTGATATCGGAAACCAATATCGTTCAGAAATTTTCTATACTAATCCACAACAAGAAGAAATTGCAATTAAGCTTATTAAAATTCTAAAGGAAAAGGGATTTAATATTGCTACTAAAATAACGCCAGCAACAGAATTTTATAAAGCTGAAGATTATCATCAGGATTATTATAGTAGAAAGGGCACTCAACCTTACTGTCATAAATATACTAAAAGGTTTTAGATATATTTTATCCGTTTTCCTGAATTCAAAAACACAAAAATTTTCAATAAAAAAACCGGCAGAAATTAATCGAACCGGTTCTTAATCAATCTAAAAAAAAATCTATTTCGATAAATAAAACTTCAATGTTGCAACATCTTTAGAATTATTCAATCGTAAAAAGTATATTCCTTGATTTAATGATGATAAATCAACAGAATAATTATTTAATAATGTACTTATATTTTTTATTTCATTTAAGTAAACTAATTGTCCGGTTGAATTAAAAACAGATAGAATTAGCTTTTCTTTGTTTCCGGATTTAAAATCTATATTCAGCGTACCATTATTGATACTCCATTTTGATATATCTAAAGCAATATCAAGATTAACAAATTCAATAGTTGTAGTTCCACTAATCTTTGAAGTTCCATCAAAATCAGTTTGGCTTAAGCGATAATAAGATATTCCATTCAATGGTTCTGCATCAAAAGAAGTATAGTTGATTTCTTTATTTGTATTTCCTGAACCTTGAACTTTTGTCATGAAATCAAAGTCAATTGCATTACTGCTTCTTTCAATAGTAAAGTAATCATTATTTGTTTCAGATGCTGTTGTCCATTTAAGCTTTACATCATTATTATCTGTAAGTTCTGCATTAAAAGACAATACTTCAACAGATAGAACAAAAGGATCAGGCTCAATTACAGTAATCTCTTTTATAGTAGCGCAGGTATCATAATCATCAACAACTTCATATTCTATTATATGGGTTCCCGGTCCAGCTACGTATGCATCAAACCATGCAATAGCTGAATCTCCTTTAGTTGTTTCTACAGTAAGTCCGGCTGATGACGTAATAAATCGTCCGCCTTGTGGGTAAGCAGCAATTCTAATCCCTGTATAATTAACAGGTTTTTCAGTATCTAACTCAATGTTAGATGGAAAATCAGCAAGTACTTCTACTACACAACATTCAACAATTACTTTTATCGTTGTATCCCAAGTACAATTTCCCTCACCATAAGTATAAATAATGGAATGTCCATCTACAATATTCAATCCTGCATTATCTGGTGTAAAAGTAGAATTAGTGCTATTAATTCCAGGACCACTAAAAGTTCCACCAGCTGGAGTACCAGTTAAAGTAATTGGAATTGAATCAAACATATGATAGAGAGAATCTAATCCTGTTATTAATACAGTTTTAGGGCTACAATCAATATGTATTTGAATAGTATCATCCATAACCCCACAACCACTAGGATCAACATAATGAATATAAAGAATAACAGTGCCACCTCCAGCTATTCCTGGGTCAAATGTTAATCCGTTAATTCCGGGTCCTGTTAATGTCGCTGATGATGGATTAATAGTAAATGAAATAGGATTATCATCAGTTTCATAATGAGAATTAAGACCAGTTATTGTAATAGGAATATTAATATTTGTGGTAACATCAGGTCCGCAAACCGTTGCATTATATGCAACTTTTCCAGCCTTTACAGCAGCAATAGTAGTAGCAACATCAGGTTTTGCTGAAAGCACATAAAAATAATTTGCTGTGATTACGTATTCTAAGCATTCGTCAAATTTTAATCCGGTAACACCTGTTTGGGGGTCAGGAGTTACTATCTCAGGAGATCCTTGTCCTATAAAAAAAGAAAAAACTCCTCCACTTTCACTATACTTTCCTACCCATAATGATTGGCTAATGGTTACAGGTGTTATACAATCAAGATTAATTGGAAAGCTAGTATGACTTATTGCATTAGAAGAAGTTGAAGTAGTTACCTCATAAAGCCAAGTTGATTGTCCTGCATTTGGAAAATCATAAATAACTCCTTTAAATTCTATTTCATGCCCTGTAATTTTATCCCAGGTAGCAATTGTTGAAGTACATCCTGTTGTACTAGGTGTTCCTGTATAATTTTGGATTTGTGCAAATGATAATGAATAACTTGCAATAAAAAATAGAAAGATAATTGATTTTAATAATAATTTTTTCATTTTAACTCCTTTTTTTGATTGATTTAACACTGTTTTCCTAAAACCATGCCAATTGGAAACAGCAGTTTAGCAATCTAATTTTCAGAGACCTACAATATCTTTCTATTTTATTGAATTCCAATATTGAGAAATACATTCTAACAATGATTTGCCCAATCTATAAAGGATTAGCTATAGTTCAAAAGAAGTTAGAAAATAAATTTAAAATTATGCTGATATTTTTAACAATGGTGAGTTATTCCTTTTCAAAAATTCCATTAGGAATTCTTACAGCAAATTGTTTATGAGAAAGTATTAGGATTAGCGAAAATTAATAGAGTTAGTATTCATCTTCATGAAAGAAAAAATCTTCTTTGGTTGGGTAATCAGGCCAAATATCTTCAATTCTATCATAAGATTCGCCCTCGTCTTCGATTTCCCTCAAATTTTCAATCACCTCCATAGGAGCACCAGATCTAAGTGCAAAGTCAATTAATTCTTCTTTTGTTGCTGGCCAAGGAGCATCCTCAAGCTTTGAAGCAAGTTCTAATGTCCAATACATTTTTGAAAATTTTGTTAATTTTTTGCAAAAATAATCTATTTTTAAAAAATATCAAGCAGAAGAAGATATTTTTATGATTTTTTTAATAAAATTTATTTATCTATTTGATTTATAGAAAGCTTCATCTACATTTAAATCATTTGCAAATTTTCGTGCTAATACAAATAAAAAATCTGATAAACGATTTAAATATTTAATTATAATATTATTTACAGGCATTTCCTCACTTAATTTTATTATTGTTCTTTCTGCACGACGACAAATTGTTCGAGCAATATGTGAATAAGAAACAACCTGATTACCACCCGGAAGAACAAACGAATGAATTTCAGGAAGTTTATCATTCATCTCATCAATTTCTTTTTCTAAACTGCTAACATCTTCTTGATTTATTTGGGGCAACTTCTTTTCTGTTTTCTCAGAATCAGCAGCAAGCAGGGAGCAAATGGTAAAAAGATTATTTTGAATATTTATTAGAAAATCTTTTGAATGTGCGTCTATTTCCTGAGCTCTTAAAATTCCAATAAATGAATTCAATTCGTCAACAGTTCCATAAGCTTCAATTCTTGGATGGTTTTTTTGTACTCTTTCGCCGCCGATTAACGAGGTTTTACCATCATCACCAGTTTTTGTATAAATTTTCATTAGACTATAAATTTATAATAAAAGTGATTAATATCTTAAATCATTTAGCATTAATACTTTCGCTTTGATAATCTTCAATTTTTCTAATATCATTATTTATTTCATCAGAATCAACTTCACCATCAATTAACCTAACAATTCGATGAGCATGTTTTGCAATATCTTCTTCGTGAGTTACTACAATAATTGTATTTCCTGCTTTATGAATTTCTTCAAATAAACCCATCATTTCAATAGAAGTTTTGGAATCTAAGTTTCCTGTGGGTTCATCAGCAAGAATAATTGAAGGTCGGTTTACCAAAGCTCTGGCAAGAGCTACTCTTTGTCGTTGCCCTCCCGAAAGCTCGTTTGGTTTGTGAGTAATTCTGTCGGTAAGCTTAACATCATTAAGAACTTCCTCAGCTCTAATAATTCTTTTTGATTTATTTATTCCTGCATAAACTAAAGGCAGCATAACATTTTCAAGGGCAGTTGAACGCGGTAGTAAATTAAAAGTCTGAAATATAAAACCAATTTCTTTGTTTCTGATTTCTGCAAGTTCATTATCACTCAACTTGCTCACATCTTGCTTATTTAAAATATATTCTCCGCTTGTAGGTGAATCAAGACAACCCAAAATATTCATCAATGTTGATTTTCCAGAACCTGAAGCACCCATCAAAGCAACATATTCGTTTTTACGAATTTCTAAAGTAATACCTCGCAAAGCTCTTACGATTTGAGTTCCTACTCTATAATTTTTAACTATATCAGTTAATTTTATTATTTCGTTTTGCATTTATTTGTTTCTTTTTGTAAATGTAAAAGTAATTCTTTTTTATTATTTAATAACTAATTACAAAATCCTGTTTGCTTATATTTTCATTAAAAAAAACAAGTCCCATAAAAAACAAATCAATAGTAATGATAACCTTTTCATGTTTTTTAATAAAATTCCATGCTTCTTCCATACCTTCTGACCAATGGATGTCGTCAAAAACAAATAAAGTTTTTGAGTGTGATTTTTTTAAACACTGATTAAAATATTCAATAGTAGCTTCTTTGGTGTGGTTCCCATCAAAAAAGACATAATCTAATTTGTTTATATTTTTAAGAATACCAGGCAAAACATTATCAAAATTTCCGGTAATCAATTCAATGTTTTTGAGCTTTAGTTGATTGAAATTTTCTTGTGCAATTTGAGCAGTTTTTTCACAACCTTCTATTGTAATAATTTTACTTTGGGGAACAGCTACAGATTGATACATCGTGCTAATTCCAAGAGAAGTGCCAAGTTCAATAATTGTTTCAGGCTGAAAATGTTTAGCTAATCGAAAAAGCAATTTGCCGTATTTGCTTGCTTGTGAATATTTTTTTGCAATATCTTTTATTTTCCTTTTATCTTTTGCTTTGGAATTTGAACCTGCTCCTAAATCTGTTACATTAATAAAATTGTTGTTATGAAATAATTTCTTCCGTATGTTTTCAATTATTTTATATTCGGAATATTTTTTTCGATTTTGAATTACTCCTGTTAATAAACTAAAAACAAATGGCGAATGAATTGCATACTTTGATTTAGATGAGAAATAATATTTCAAATATTTTTTTATAAATCTAATTTTTTTCATTCTTCTTAAACATCAGCTTAACAACAACATAATTTAAGGGGACTTCTAATAATTCCTTTCTTTCAAGAAACAAATATAATGAATAAGATGTTAGGCACAAATTTTTCTAAATAACTTAAGCTATTTAGAAAATTTTTAACGAAGCAGATTGTTTATAATATTTATTCCTATAGGGTTTTCAGAGTTTTTTATATACTTCTTTAAATTTTCTCACATTACCTGTACTGAGCTAAGTCGAAGTATCTCAATAGTGCTTCAAAAATTTTCATCGTCTATGAAAAAATCTGAAAATCTTGATGTGAAGTAATTTTTAGAAGTCCCCTTAACACACAAAAAAATATAATTATTAAACAGATCAAAGAGTAATATTGTTCACTACAAGAAACCTTTGATAAACTGTGGTTAAAAAGCCCGAACTGCACGCACATAGTTTGTGTTGGACTTATTGGTTTTGATCTGGTAGCCACCGCCGAAGTTCTGGTACCACGACTTCATGAAGTCGTACTCCGTAGAACTCCAATAGCTGCTATAGCTGCTAGTAGCAAAACCGCCAATTGCTGTTTTATTCAGGTATAGTTTGATTAGTTCATCTATACTGGGTAAATACCAGTCGGAATAGCTGTTCAAGACTAAATCATAACACAATTTAGCCGCATAGCTTCCTGTTCCCTGAATGCTGACAATGGCATTTGTATTTGCATTTCCAGTGCCTATTGCCGTTCCCGTGGCTCCTGTTACTACATGACTTCCATTATGCCATTGTATTCCTGTGCTTTGGTCGGATGCTGCTGCTATTATACCGTGCTGTACAGAGGCATTGTAACCGGGGTCGCCAGGCTGTAATATATAGGCAACAATACCGCCCTGAAAAGTATCTCCAATAGCTAATGTTGCTGATGCTGTTGTAAAAAATACCTCATTGCCATAAGCAGTGCCTACACTATTTGTGGCATAAGCCCTTACGTAATAAGTTGTACTTGCAGTAAGACCTGTTATACTGCTGGTAAATGTTCCCGTGCCTGTGCCGTCTGTGGTATGGTTACCTGTGGCTACAGGATTTGTTGATGTGTTCCAGCAAACGCCACGTGCTATTACACTGGCTCCGCCATCAGATGTTACGTTGCCTCCTGAAATAGACGTAGTTGTTGTAATGGATGAAACTGCAGTTGTGGTAAGAACAGCAAATGTTGCTGTTGATGTTGCTGTCGTAAAAAAGACCTCATTGCCATAGGCAGTGCCCACACTATTTGTGGCATAAGCCCGTACATAATAAATGGTACTTGCAGTAAGACCTGTTATACTGCTGGTAAATGTTCCCGTGCCTGTACCGTCTGTAGTATGGTTACCTGTGGCTACAGGATTTGTTGATGTGTTCCAGCAAACGCCACGTGCTATTACACTGGCTCCGCCATCAGAGGTTACGTTGCCTCCTGAAATAGCCGTAGTTGTTGTAATGGATGAAACTGCAGTTGT
>Ga0307991_1000750_pt1 | contig 23232 bp, 26 predicted proteins | sample EllFjometagen131_FD_203146 | JGI IMG/M metagenome (GOLD analysis project Ga0307991, IMG submission 203146) | Marine microbial communities from Ellis Fjord, Antarctic Ocean - #131 | ecosystem: Environmental > Aquatic > Marine > Unclassified | place: Southern Ocean | collected 2014-10-08 | reverse complement strand
ATTAAAACTTACTTTAAGATCTTTAAAATCAATTCCAGCTTTATTTGAAACATATACTTTAATTGTATTTGATTCTGGATTTATTTCTTGAGAATCTACTTCAAATGCCTCTTTTAAATCAATTAAATTTATTGTTAATTTCTCACTTATTTGAGTTTTATCTAAAGCTTGTATAAAATATTCAAATGTTGAAAACCCTCTTAAAGCAGAATCTTGTCTTGGAGATACTTTTAATTGAACATTTTTTATTTCTCCTTGATTGATATCAATTCTTTGAGCAGGTTCAATTCCTTGTCCAAAAAAAGTGTAAAATAATAATTTATCTGCTTCACCTACATTTGTTACCTTTAAATTAATAATTGCAGCTTCTCCAACATCAACTATCATAACTTCATTAGAACTTTGCTTTTCAACACTAATATTAATTGCTAAAATACTAGGTAAAAGTATTGCAAGTGCTAAAATAAATAATATTTTCTTCATAGATAAAAATAGGGCATAGGGATTATAAAGATTTCTGTGATTTTAAAGAACTATCGTTTACCTTCAAGATCTAAATACGCTTTAGATTGATTTAGAAATTCGTCTGCTTTTTGAACCAAGTATGTTTCAAAATAATCTACTCTTGAAGCAATAATATATTTTTCATAAAGAGCTCTTAAAAATTTCATAGTAGCGTTTGTTTCAAATTTCCCTTTATAATCTCTTGAAAGAACCCCTTTTACAGTAATTTTAATTTCTCCTTTATTCATTTTTATTTTTTGTCCATCTTTATTAACTTCAACATTAGTCATGCCTGTTATGTGGAATTTAACTTTAATATCCATTCTAAAATAATCTGTAAGTTCTTTTGTGGTTTCCCAACTTACTTTAATTTCTTTACTATTTCCTTGTATTTTCTCTTCATATTTTCTTTCACTAAAAGTACCTACTTCCATATCTTCCATTAACCACACATAACAAAATTTGTAAAAATCTTTATATGGAAACACCCCATTATATTTCACCACGCTATTATAGATTTCTTGTTTCTCAACCATTATAGTTTAAAAACATAAATAGTATTTAAATATTCTTCGGATGAACTCTTTTTTATATTAAAACACCACAATAATCCTTAAATAGTTTTCAAAACATTTTTGAACATGACAAAAACACCAGACGTACTTCCAGAAGACATTCAAAGATTAATTGGAAGGGATGCTCAAAGGAATAATATCTTAGCAGCTAAACTTGTTTCTGATGTTGTTAAGACCACTTTAGGGCCAAAAGGGATGGATAAAATGTTAGTTAGTCCTACCGGTGAAATAATCATTACAAATGATGGAGTTACCATATTAGATCAAATGCAAATTGAACATCCTGCAGCTAAAATGATGGTTGAGATTGCTAAAACTCAAGAATCAGAGGTTGGAGATGGGACAACAAGTTCTGTTATGATTGCGGGAAAACTTTTAGAAAATGCAGAAAGATTACTAGATCAAAAAATCCATCCCACCACTATTGCAAAAGGCTATAGATTTGCAGAAGAAGAAGCTCAAAAAATCTTAAAAGAAATTTCTTTAGAAATTAGTCCTGAAAATGATGATGCTTTAAGACAAATTGCAATGACTGCTATGACTGGAAAAGGTGCTGAGGATTCTAAAGAAAAATTTTCTGAAATAATTGTTAAAGCTGTTAAAACTGTTCGTGACGAAGGTAAAATTGATTTAAAAGATATTAAAATAGAAAAGCTAAAAGGAAATGGAATTAAAGATAGTGAATTAATTTCTGGTATTGTTATTGATAAAGAAAGAATTTCATTAGATATGCCTAAAAAAATTAATCGCGCTAAGATCATGTTAGTAGATTTTCCTTTAGAATTAAAAAATCCTGAAATTGATACTAAAATTTCAATTAGTTCTCCAGATCAATTGTCTAGTTTTCTTGAACAAGAAGAACATGAAATTAGAAAAATGGTTGAAAGAATTATTATTACTGGTACAAATGTTTTATTTTGCCAAAAAGGAATTGATGATTTTGCACAATATCTTTTAGCAAAAGCAGGAATTTTTGCTTGCCGAAGAGTTGCTAAAAGTGATATGGAAAAAATATCTAAAGCAAGTGGAGGAAAAATAATTAGTAATTTAAATGAAATTTCTCCAGATTATTTAGGTCGGGCAGAAAATGTTGAACAACTAAAAAAAGGAGACGATATTTTCACATATATTACTGGGTGTCAAAATCCAAAGGCAATTACAATTTTAATTCATGGTGGAACAGACCATGTCTTAGATGAAATTGAAAGAGCTTTTATGGATGGTTTAGGTGATGTTGCTTCTGTTTTAAATACTAAGTTAGTAGTTCCTGGAGGAGGAGCTATTGAAATTGAATTAAGTAAAAGATTAAGGGAGTTTGCTTCTTCTTTAGAAGGCAGAGAACAATTAGCAGCACAGGAATTTGCAAATGCATTAGAATTTATTCCTAGTACTTTAGCTGAAAATGCAGGTTTAGATCCGATTGATGTGCTTACAGAATTAAAAGCAAAACACGATGCAGGAGAAATGAGTGCTGGATTAAATTTGTTTGTAAATAAAGTTGAAAATGTTATTGGTGCTAAAATAATTGAACCTTATAAAATAAAAAGTCAGGCTTTAAGTTCTGCAACAGAAGTTGCAATTATGATTTTAAGAATTGATGATGTTATTGCTTCTAAACCAGATAAGCAAGGTAAGATGAATAATATGGGAAGTATGCCTGATTATATGGGAAGTTTGAGTTAAGATGAAAGATAAACCTAAAATTGCAATTTATAAAGAGAGGTTTGATAAATTTCCTGATGAATTTGATATAAACTGGTTAAAAGAGCAAGGAACTAGTCCTATTAAATACATTCAAGTGTATATCCATGATAAACCCTTTTTAAGGGTGGGAGGAATGTATCATAAAGACTTATTACAGAAAACATTAAATGAATTTGATTTAGATTTTAAATTTGGTCCTTTGCCCGGACATCCAAGTCTAAAAGGCCCTTTAATTATAGGGAACAAATATAAAATGGTCGGAACTGGAAAAATAAAAATGATCTCTAATCAAGAGGATTTTAAATTTTACGACTATAGTGCACATTATGGAATTCCAGAAAACAATCTTCTCTCCACCAACCCAGACCATCTTTTAAAATTGGGCTTTAAATTAATTAAAACAGATAAAGATAAAATGAACATTCCCTATTTTTTAATGAGTTTTGATACAGAAAATAAAAAAGAAGAAGGGATTGAAAAATCAAATATAAGTATTAAATCTAATCTCTTAAAGGAATCAGATGAAAGTATCTTTACTTAGATTAAACTTTTAAATCAAAATATCTAATCTCTTTAAATTCTTTCTTAAAGACTTAATTAAGAAAGGGAAAATTAAATTATATTTTTCATCATTTGCTTTTCTCACTGCTTTGAGATAATCTTCCCTATCTCTTTTATAAATATTTATCCAAGGATACTTTTTCTTCTTTAAAAGAAAATTCATTAACAATCTTGATACCCTTCCGTTTCCATCAACAAAAGGATGTATTGTTACAAATTTCATTGATATTAAAGTAGCTAATTCAAAAGGATGATATTTAGACTTATTTTTTTTATACCAATGAATTAAATTTTTAATTAATTGAGGAACAACCTCTGCAAGGGGTAACTTAACATTTGATTTGGCTATTCTTACATTTGTTTTTCTGTATTTTCCAGCAAATCTCTTGGAAATATCTTTTAAAATAATTGAATGTATTTTTAAAATTAATTTTTCATCTAAATCCCCTTTATATTGTTTAATAAAATTTAAAGCTTCTAAATGATTTTTTGCTTCATATATCTCACGCAAGGTTTTCCCTTTTGGAACAATTCCCTCATTTAAAATTAAGTTAGTATCTTCTAAAGATAATGAACTACCTTCTATTGCATTGCTATCATAGGTTAATTCTGTGAAAAAAGATTCTTCAAATTTTTCATATTCTTCTTTATGTAAATTTTCTATTTCATTTGAATAGACTTCTCTTAGATCTTCTATTTCTTTAATTTGTTTTTCTGAAAGAAATTTATATTTTTTTTCCACTAAATTTTGCTTTTCAAAATTCTTTATTAATTCTTTAATTTTTTCTTTAGAAATCTCTTCACTTCCAATAAATTTACTTTTTTTTATCCATTTATTATTATTCCTATTATTAGAAACAAGGTAATTTTTCTTTTTCCTGTTAACAATTCTTATTTCATGATATACCATAATTATAAGGGTGGGCACATCTTTATAAACTTTTTTGTTTGTGCCCACCTTTCCCCCTACATTTCAAAAAAGCATTTGTAGAGTGAAAAACTATTCCTTAAACACCCATTTAAAATTTTCTTCAATTTGTTTTTCTGTTTCTTTTTTTGAAACTTCCCAAATTTTAGAAATTATCTTTATTGATTCTTTGATAAACGCAGATTCATTATCTCTAATGTCTTTGTATGGAGAAAGAAAAGGAGTATCTGTTTCTGTTAAAATTCTACTTTTAGGAATCACAGTTAACATCTTTTGAAATTGCTCAGATCTCACAACATTTGTTGGAATTGAGAAATAAGTATTCTTATCTACCTTATTAATTAATTTTAATTTTCCACAGAAACAATGCATTATTTTTGTTAACTTAGGATATTCTTGTAAAATCTCTAAAACTCTTTGTTCTGCTTTTCTTGAATGTATAATAACAGGTAATTTTAATTTTCTTGTAAGATTAAGTTGTTTTCTAAAAATTATCTCTTGGGTCTTCATATTAAGTTTCTCAGTTGAATCTAATCCAATTTCTCCAATTGCGATAATATCTTTTTTGTGCCTTAGTACAAATTCTTCAAATTCATTGTATTTTTTTAATGTTAAGTCCTCTTCTGGATAAAGTCCTGCTGCAATTTTAACCATAGAATATTTCTTAGATATCTCAAATATCTTCTTTAGAGAATTTAAATTAAGGGAATTTGCAATTATAATCTTTACTTTGCTTTTTTTAGCATTTTTAATAACTTTCTCTATTTTCTTAGGTGGATAATAATCTAAGTGGGAATGGCAGTCATATATCATATTCACTTAAGCACAAGTAAGTTTAAATATTTGTTTTTTATTTTACGAGTATGGTTAATCAATTTGCTGCTAGAAGAAGAATGGAGAAATTTATTGGTTATGATGCCTATAACAATACTGAAAGATATCAAAAAAAAATAAAACGTCAAACCCCTGTTTTAAATGAGGAAAATAGTATACCTATAGGATGTTTTATTATAGACATGAAAACAAAGGAAGAAAAATTTATAAGATATGTAGAAGATAAATCTGGAAACATTATAAATCCAGAAACAAAAAAAATTATAAGAAAGGCTATTGATAACAAATTTGAAAAAGCTGATTCTGAATAAATATGAAAATCTTTTAAAACCCTAGCTATTATATATAATATACTTGCGTGGTTAGTTTATTGGTAGAATATGTCGTTGCCAACGATGTGAGCCGGGTTCGATTCCCGGACCGCGCATTTAAGGAATCGAACAGTTCGATTTGCCGAAGGTATGCAGTTTACTGCCAAGGACCGCGCATAACCCCTTTTTTGTAGTTCTTCTAAAGCTTTATAAATTCAACTTATTAAAGGATTCAATGGGAGATGAAAGATATACTAATGCGGAACTATCTCAAGCATACTTTGAAGTGATGGCCCAAAATGCCTCAAACCAAAAATATATGGCCTATAAAAAAGATAGAAAGAATATTAAGACAACTGAAGAAAATATTCAAGAATATTTTGAAAAGCACGGGAGTCTTGCAAATATAAATATTACAAAAATTGGAAAAACAGGTCCTAGAGGAAAAGAAAAAAGAAAAATTTTAGAGAGAATTATTGTGGATGGAAAGGATATAGTAAAAAAAGAAATCCAAGATTCTAAAATAAGTTTGGATTTTCTAAAATGGTCTAAAAATTAAAAACAAAAACCTTTTTAACCAAATACTGTTAATCCTTTTATATGGGCCCATAGTCTAGTGGTTATGATGTCTCGTTTACACCGAGAAGATCGGAAGTTCGATTCTTCCTGGGCCCATTCATATTTATTTAATTATGGTACAATGTTAAAATGGAATATTATTTTTTAGAAGTTTTCCAAAAATGTTTAAAATAAATATAATTTTAAACAATCTTTTCCTTTTTCTTTTATGTGGATTGCAAAAATAAAAATGAAACATGATTGCTTAATAGGTAATAGGTGTAAAAAATTTAAAATTGAAGCAACAGCAAATGAACTTGGCACATACAGTAAAGGAAAAATAAAAATATCCAATTCTGTTCACCAACTATTTGGAGAAGAAAGACAAATTAAAAAATTCATAATAGATTTAAAAAAAGATAAAAATATTTTGCATATGGAACATAAGAATAATACTATTTATATTTCAGAAAATAAACCAAACACCCCCATTAAAAAATATAATAAAAACATCTTTTTAGCTTCAACAGTTACAATAAATAAGAAAGGATATGAATATTGGGAAGTTGGTTCATTTAACCGCGAAAATTTGAATAAATTTATAAATGATTTAGAAAAAATAAGCGAAGAATTTGAATTATTAAAAATAAAAAAATCAACAGCAAAAAATATATTCTTTCCAAAAATTTTACCAAATTTAACAGATAAACAAAAAATATCAATAGATTTAGCCATAAAAGAAGGGTATTATAAGGTGCCTAGACAAACTTCCCTTAGAAAATTAGCTAAATTAATGAAAATAAATTTATCAACATATTCAAAACATTTGCAGGTTGCAGAATCTAAACTAATTCCAGATATTTTTCCTAAATTTGATTAATCCCAAGGGGAACATGTTCGCTATAAAAATTAAGTATTAATTAATGATATTCTTTGTATGGTAAGAAATATAGAAGAAGAAATCTTAACTGAAAAAGAATCTTTTGAAGTAGCAAATAGCATATTATATGAAAATAGTTTTAATACAAAAAATACTCGATTACATAAAACTATTAGGGGGAATGCAGAAATAACTCCCATAGAATATCTTTTTAATAGAGATAATTTTATTCAATATATAAAAAGAAAAAGATTGCCAATGTATAGAATAATCAATCAAGGAGTAACTGACTTAACAGTTGATTATTTTTTATCTAAATTAAAAAAAGAAAATATTTTAGAATTACATGAAGAGTTATGGCAGAAAGAAAATATGATTGAATATAATAATATTCCAAAAATTAGAACTATAATTGACTTTCAAGGGGGAGAAGAATTTCTAGAGGGACATTTTCCAAAACAAAGCAAAAAATATCCAAAAATTAATTTTGAGAAAAACTCAATAAACATTCTTTGGGATAGATATCTTTGGAAAGATGAACCCTATTTTAATATGATGTTAGAAGAAGCCTTATTTTTTGGAAAAAGATTTAAAGAAAAAATGGATTATCACGAAATACCTTTCAAGTTAAATCTGTTCGCAGGAGACCCAGAAAAAAAGTTTACTTTTTAATCTTAAATCTTCTCCAATAAATTATTCAATCAAGTAATGGTCTCATAATTAACTTCACTCTTGCCTTTTTTTAACAAAAAATTTAATGACCAGCGTGAAAACCTATTTATTATTACCTCTTATTTTAGGTTTACCATAATATTATTTACACCGAGAAAATCGCAGGTTTCCAAAAAAGGAATTACATCTTCGCCAAGTAGATCTGGAAGAATGTATCAATTCTAGAGAAGATATATTTTTAAAAAAGACAAAATTTATAAGCCCTTAATTATTGATTATATTAACATAATCCCAGGTGATCTTCTGGTTGCCTAATGTTTTTTATTTAATATGAAAAAGACAATAACATGTTTAAAGAAAAATTCTTTTCCAAAGAGATGACCAAAAAAGGTATAACTAAAGACTATTTCTTCCTATAATTAAATCTATTTTGTCTTTCTTTTAGAGTAGCAAGTTTTATAAATCTCAATTTTATTCTCAGAGTATGAATAATGTAAATTCTGATAATATCCCTGGAATGGATACTAATAATGATTATAATAAACCGAATATTCAACCAGATGCTGCAAAAGCTAAAAAACAATTTGAAAAAACAAAAAAAGAACTTGAAAAACTAAAGAATTTCATTATAAAAAAATATAAATTTGTTCAAGCAATAAGTGTTTTACCTCCTCAAGCAATTAAATTCTTTATTGAAGAAGAAGAAATTCCAAAAGAATCTGAAAAACATGTTCATCTAAATATTATTATTCCAGATGAAAAAGAAAAAGAAATTGAAAAAATTAAAAAAGAAATTATAAAGGAGATTGAAAAAACAAAAGAAAACGTATGGTTACACATAAGAAATGTCTCTGAAATCTGGGAAATATGTACTGATCAAAAATTTGAATTAACTGGAGGAATTTTTATGTCATTTCCTTTATATGATAAAGGGATTTTAGGTGCTTTAAGAGTTGCAGAAATTCACAAATCATTGGTTTTACAAAAATTTGAGAAATATGTTGTGTCTTATGTTCTTGGTGGAAGTTTAGTAAGAGGAGATGCTGTAAAGACTTCTGATGTTGATGTTTTTGTTATTATTAATGATACTGATGTAAAAAGGATGCCTCGATTAGAATTAAGAGAAAGACTTAGAAGCATAATTTACAAATATGTTGTTGAAGCTTCTTCATTAGCAGGTGTTCAAAACAAATTAGAACCTCAAATTTATTTATTAACAGAATTTTGGGATGCAGTTAAAGATGCTCACCCAGTAATGTTTACTTTTATTAGAGATGGTGTTCCAATTTATGATAGAGGAACTTTTATGCCTTGGAAAGCTCTTTTGAAAATGGGTAAATTAAAACCTTCTCCAGAAGCTATTGAAATGTTCATGTCTATGGGAGATGAAGTAATTCCAAGAAGTAAAAAGACTTTACTTACAGAAGTATTTACAAGTATTTTTTGGGGGGTTACAACTCCTGCTCAAGCAATGATTATGTTAAATGGTGGTGCTCCTCCAAATGCTAAAAAAGAATTAGTTAGAGAATTTAAAAAAGAATTTTTAGACAATAAAATGATTGAAAAAAAATATGTTGATTTTTTAGAAAAAGTTGTTAAAACATGGAGAGATTATGAACATGAGAAAATTAAAGAAATTTCTGGAACAGAAATTGATAAATTATTAAAGCAAACAGGAGAATTTCTTAAAAGATTAAAAGAATTAAGAGTAGACATTGAAAAGAAATTTAATGAAAAAACAATTGAACAAATTTACAAAGACACTTTTGAATTATTAAAATCAGTTGTTGGTAAGAAATCTAGAGAAGAAACAATTAATGTTTTTGAAAAAGATTTTGTTAAAAAAGGAAAATTCAACCCTCAAGATTTGAGAATTTTAAAGAATGTTGTTGCTGCAAGAGAGGATTTTAAGAAAGGTAAGGCAGATAGTCAAAGAATTGATAGAGCTAGAAAAGATGCTGAAATATTAATTAATAACTTAGTGGAATTTTCTCAAAGATGTGATTTAGTTTCATTGGAAAAAGGAAGAATGAGATTAAAATTAAAAGATAAAGCTGTAGAACTTTTAAGTTGTGATAATAAAACTTTCTTATTTGATTCAGGAACAGTTAAGAAAGTAACAACTAAATTAGAAAATTCTTCGATGGAAGAAGTTGAAAAATCCATACAAGCTCAAAAATCAAAGGAAACTGTTGAGATTGATCCAAAAATCTTTGAAGTTCTTAAAAAAGAATTAGGTAATTTTGAGATTTTGATTTAACATGAAATATTTATTTATTCTTGGAAATAATATTGAACTATCAATTGCAGAAATTAAAAATTATCTTGAAAAAATTGGAAATAAAATAATTGAAAGCTCGGTTAAAGAAAAAGGATATTTATTAGATTTAAAAGAAAAACTAAAAGAAAATACTATTGATTTTCTTGGAGGAACTATTGCAATTGGGCAAGTTCTTTCAGAAGATTTAGATAAATTAGATGATATTGAAGTTTATCTAGGAGAAAAAAATAAATTAAATTATAGTCTCTGGAATTTTTCTCTAGAATATGATTTAGTAAAAGATTATTTAAAAAAAAGATTTAAACAAGAAAAAATAAAAGCTGTGTTTAAACATTTAGAAAATTCTTCTAGAACTGATGAAGAATATTTTGTTTTTGAAGATTACTTTGGTAAACTTATTCAAAAATGCGATTATAAAACTATAGAAAAACGAGACATGGATAAACCTGTTAGAAGGCAATCTTTAGCTATTTCTCCAAGATTAGGAAAAATTATGATTAATTTGGCTCAGATTAAAGAAAATGAAACTCTTGTAGATTGTTTTTGTGGGATTGGGGTTATTTTGCAAGAAGCTCTTTTACAAAAAATAAAAGTTATTGGAATTGATATGGACAAAGATGCTATTACAGGAGCAAATAAAAATCTAGAGTGGTTTAAATTTAATAACGAAGATTATAAACTTTTTAATAAAAATTCTAAAGAGGTAGCTATTTCAAATGCAAATGCTATTGTAACAGAACCAAATTTAGGGCAAATTCTAAAAAAATCTCCTTCAGAAACCTCAGCTAAAAAAACTCTTAAAGAATTTGAAAATCTTATGATAGATGTTTTAAATAATCTAAAGAAAAAAATATCTAAAAGAATTGTCTTTACTTCTCCTTTAATTAATGTTCATAAAAAAAGATTGGCTTGTGATATTAAAGAAATAACTAAAAATACTGGGTTAAAATTAATTGAACCTTATTTTGATGATTTTCGACCAGGTCAGGTTGTGGGAAGAAGAATTTTTATTTTAGAGTAAATGCCTCAAAACCTTTATAAATACCTTTTCTTGATATTGAATATGGTAATACTGAAACTTTATTGTTTCGTGTTGTCATTTATATAAATAAAATGATAAAGGCAAAAGTAATTCAATTTCGAAGAGGAAGACACACTATTACTGAAAAGCACATGTTAATTGAAATTCAAGGTGTTGATGATAAAGAAAAAGCTAGTAAGTTTATTGGAAAAGAAGTTGAATGGAAATCTCCAGCAAACAAAGTCATTAAAGGTAAAATTTCTGGCACTCATGGAAATAAAGGTGTTGTTAGAGCTATTTTTGAAAAAGGTTTACCTGGTCAAGCAGTTACAACTGAGGTTGAAATAAAATGAAGATAAATAAATTAAATAGGAGTGTAACAAGTATTTGATTTCAATCAACCTTGAGCACTAGCTTAAAGGAAGGTTGAATGTCAAGGAAAACTTGGTTTCCTTACAATGGCTGCACTAAGAAAAGCAAATTCATATTCAAAAAGAAAAGTAACTCCTTTTACTAGAGTTTCTAAAAAAAGAACAAAATCTTTTATTAAAACACTTCCTCCTCATAAAGTTGTTAAATTTGAAATGGGAAAAGGATCTGAATACAAAGCAGGAAAATTTCCACATCTATTGAGGGTAATATCTTTAGAAAATATCCAAATAAGACACAATGCATTTGAAGCGTGTAGGCAGTATATTAATAAGAAATTAGATACTGAACTTGGAGGGCAATATTTCTTTAAAATTGTGCCTTTTCCACATCATGTTCAAAGAGAAAATAAAATGCTTACAGGTGCTGGTGCAGATCGTTTACAATCAGGAATGCAACTATCTTATGGTAAATCTATGAATAAGGCTGCTATTGTAAAAAAAGGTAAAAGAATCTTTGAAATTGCTGTTCTTAATGAAAAAGCAGTTGTTTTTGCTCGAGCAATTATAAAACAAGTTAATCCTAAGCTTCCAGGTAAGATAAAAGTTGAATATGAAAAGCTTTCTAACTAGATGCTTATAAGCACTAATAGTGTTACTTTTAATAAATAGTAACAGATAGAAAGATTTATAAAGTAAAGAGTTCTATAAAATATATGGAAGATAAAAATATAACTGGTAAGATAACGGTTAAAAATGTTCAAATTGAAAATTCCTTAAATGCACTCCCAAATTTTAAAGATAACTTTAAAGAATTAAGAGAAAATAAGCACATTTTAATTGATTTACTTCAAAATAAGAGTCTTATGGAACAAACAGAATTACCCATTGAAACTATAGAAAAATCATATCAAAAAATAATGGACTCCATTCAAAATTATCATATAATTAAAGCAATGTCAGAGGAAAAATCTTACATATCAAAAAACTAAAATGACAGATAAAACCACTAAACAAAAAGAATCATCTGTATTAGAAAGAACTCTTTTAAGAGAAGATTTTCGAGGAATAGTTGCTACTAATTTAATTAAATCAGATTCTAACAAATATGGAACTCAAGCTACACAAAATGCTGAAACTAGTTATGATGCTTTAATGAATAGTGAATATGTTCAAGAAATTAGGAAAAAAGCACATCAATCTCAAAAAGCAGAATATGCCAAATTAGGTGTTGCTGGAGAATCCTCTTATATGTCTAATCAAGAAATTTCTGCACTTATTATAACACAAATTAATGAAGTTATGGAAATGTCAAAATTAGGAGATTTATATGCTGTAGTTAAGAAAATTGCTCCAGGTTTAGATATTAAAATTGATGAAAGAATTAAAGGATTTACTAAAAAAGAATTACTTCAATCTGCTATTGAAAAGAAAGCAATTAATGAAAAAGGAGAATTAGATTCAAAGAAATTATCTAAAGAAGAACAAATGGCAATTGAAATGTATCAAAATCTTTCACAAGCATACAAAGAAATAGATGCCTCAAATTTAAGAACTAATGCTCTTTATGCAAGATTCAATGAAATGGGTAGTGCAATTAACAAAGAACTTAATCCAGAACCAGAGAAAGTTTAAACAGATATAAGCTCTAAAGATTATGCTCTGGCTGCTTAAATTTTATTTTTTTAATTTTATTTTAATCTACTAACTCTTTAACTAATTTAGCCATTACATTTAAGAATTCTTCAGCTTTAGTTTGCCAAGCATCTACTTCCACACCTTTTAAATCTCTAACATTTCCATGATTTATTTCTTTATGCAATATTAATAAATCTTTATACCACCCAAGATATTTTGATTTTAATTTTCCATGATCTACAAAAGCTAAATTTAATTCTCTTGGAATATGTTCAGGTGACGAAGGCCTTATATTTGCTGCAATTAATGCTGCGTGTGACGAATCTACCATTGACCAAAATAAACCTTCTATTGCAGATAAGCCTGCTGCCTTGCTTCTTGCAATATGTATTGGAGCTCTTTGTAAACAAGTATAAATAGCTTCGGGAGTTGATTTTATTTTCCCTTCAATTAAAAGATGTTTTAAAGGATTAAAAAACCCTCCAGCATCAATCATTGCTTCACCGTCTCTAAGAATATTTAATATTAAAGGGTCTCCTCTCATTAAATCTTCCCACCAACTTGTTAATTTTATTGTATTTACATGTAGATTATGTTTGTAGGGATTTGCACTAATTATTTTTTCTAATTCTTCTCTATACCAAGCAATTAATTCTTGGTCCCATTTAACAGAAGCATCATCTAATAAAAGTATTATATCTATATCTGATCCTACTACTTTTCCTCCTTTAGTAGTTGACCCAAAAAGAATAATTGATTTTAGTAATTTATCAAATTTTTTATAAGCTTTAACAGCAAAATCCATTGCAATATCTTGTTCTGTTTTTAATTTTAATGTGGGAATATCTTTTTCACTTATTTTTTTAGTTTTTTTAGAAATAGATTTTCTACGAACATGTTTTTTAGGTTTCTTTTTAATAACTTTCTTTTTAATTACCTTTTTTTTAACTATTTTTTTCACCATCTTTTTATAATTCTATATATTGAAGTATGTTTTTAAAAGTATTCTTAATCTCTTCCTCCTCCCATTCTTCCTCCTGTTCCTTGTTGAAGATTTCCTCCAAGATCTTGAGGTAATCTTGAAAACCCTGTTCCAAAAGTTTCATAATTATTATTTGGTAACCAAGGTCCTTCTAAACCAGTCATATATCCTTGTTCAAATCCTAAAGCTTGATTCCAATAAGGTCCGACTCCATCTGAATAAATATTGGATCCCACGCCTTGCATTGTTTCTTTTAAGGGGGCTGTTTGAAAGTGCTGCCACCATTGTGCTGCTTCAATAATTTTTTTTGCTTTAAATCCTTTTTCACCTAATTTTTCCATAATCTTTTTTAAAGGAACATTTCCCATTCCCATTGGAAGTTCTGTATGTTCAAGACCAAAATTATCTGAGAAATGAACATGCTTAACATAGGGTGCAATTTTTTCTGTTTCTTTTATTATCTCTTTTTCACCATGTCCTCTTCCCCTTATCATATTAATATGCCCCACATCCCAAGTTGCACCGATGAATTTTTCTGCAAGTTGTTTTGCTTCTGATTTTGAAATTTCTTTTTCTTTAATTGCTTTTTCAACAAACTTATCTCTTGAAGCTTTAACTAAAGCCCTTAAACCTTCACCTGTACTTAATGCAAATCCTGCAGGGGGGTTTTCAATTGACACAATTGGCGCTTTATTTCCAAATTTTTTATATCCTTCAAAAGCTGCGTTTCCAAATGTTTTTGAAGATTGTTCAACTGCAAAATCTTCTACAGGAACATTAATATCTGGAGCTAATTTTCTTTCTTTTAATTCTGCTAAAAGATAATTCATTGCTTCTGATTGTTTAATAGGATTTTGACTTCCTTCTTTCATTTCTGTATTTAATTTGCCTGCATATTCTTTAGAAATACCTTTTAATCTATTTCTTTGAGATTCATTTCCATATTTATATGCTCTATGAAAAAAAGATTTTACATGAGTATCCACGTCATCTATATATGTTCTTGCAATATTATAATTATTGTATGCTTCTTTTTGAATCGGAGATAACTTTGAAGTGTCTAATCTTCCATCTGGTCCTGCAAGAGTTAAAAGGTGTCTTATTTGAATTTCATTCTTCTTTAAAATCTCATCTGCTCTTTCTTTATTAAAAATAACTTGATCCATTGAATTATCCCATTCTGTTTTATTGTGCATGTCTAGATTTTTCTCAGCACTATATGTTTTTTCTCCTTCTAAAGGAAGATATTTTTTTACATATTTTTTATCATCAGTTAATTCATGTTCTACAGGATAATATTTTTTATCTTCTTCCACAGGAACCATTCTTCCTGTTTCTCTATTCACTGCAATTATTCTTGATGCTTCTCTATTTTTTTGATCTCCAATTTTTTTCCAATCTGATCCTGGAATTCCTTCTGAAGAATGAAAAACTACGATGGTATTTCCCTCTGGATCTACTTCATGACTTCTTTTAATTGCCTCTATAACTTTTCTTTCAGAACTTTGCCTATTTAATTCACTAAATCCATCTCTATTTATTCCAGAAGTATCAATTACAGGACCGTGAACAGAAACTGTTGAACCTGTTAATTTTGATAATTGTTTCACTTCTTTTAATTGTTGTTTTGGAACAGAATCAAAAAGTTCTTGACTTACTAAAGCCAATTCCATGTGCTTTGCACCTGAAGATAATTTTGCAGATGCATCTTTGATTATATTTGCTGTTCTTGGATCTGTAGTCATCCCTAAACTTCCACCAGTTGCCCTATATCCTGTGAAAAACTCTTTTGAACCATAATTAGAATCAAAAGTAGAAACTCCTCCTTGATACATTGAATTAGTATATTCAGCCATGGTTATATTAATTAAAATTTATTTATTAAGTTATTGATTAAGAGTAATTACTAATCTGAGGGGTTATATTTTATTTTTTGCTTTCCAAAAACATCTTCTTTTGAAGCCCTAAGAGGATCTACTCTTTTTGCAGGAACATAAGTTTCTATTCCTTTAGAAGATTGTTTTTGTTCAAAAAAACTTGAACGCTCTATTTCTCGAACACTTGATTCAAAAGGTTTTTCTCTTCTAAAATCTAAAGGATTTGTTCTTTCATCTTTTGAAGAAGTGTATATTGGACTTGCTCCATCACTTACTCCTACATTATATTTGAAAGGATCATCTTTATTATCTTTATTATCTTGCATTGGATTTGAATTAAATCCTACTTGTTGTTCTAAATCTGTTGCTCTTGCAGTCGGAGCAGCTACTTCTGCTTGTCCTAATGAAGGTGAGAAATCTTGTTGTTCTCTTGCTTGTAATGCTTCTAAGAATTTTGAATCATCTATAATTTCTTTTATTATTTTTCGTTTTCTTGGAGCTGTTCTTATTAAATTTATTTCTTTTGATTCATTTAAAACTTTTATTTCTGTTTTATTTTCATCTTTATTTTTTGGTTTTTCTTTTGATTTCTTTTCCTTAGAATCCATGGAAAATTAAAGAAATGTAAATATATAAAATTTTTCTTTAATAAGAAGAAGTAAAACTTGGCATATCGTGAGCTTTTTTATAAACATCTAATAATTTGTATGTTAGAACTTTTGCGGTTTTTGCTGCTTCTTTTCTAAAATATTCTTTTTCATACCAATTGTCTGGTTTTACTTCTAAGATTTCTTCTTTTGGTTGCTTCGGTTTTGAATCTTTTGGTTCATATTTTCCAAATAATGCTGAAAAAGGGTTTGAAGCAGTTTCATCAATTCCTCTTTCCTCTTTTCCCTCACCCACAAAATATTCTATATCATCTTTTAATTGATCTAAACTATCTTCTGTAATATCTTTAATTAATCCTAATCCAGAATTTAAATCATCATCGTCTAATTTTTGATATAGTGCAGCTAATTCATCATCATTTAAGGAATATGCTCTAAAGGTCATTTCTACTCTTCCTCCAAAAGAATAATGTTGTGATCCTGGAACTTTATTTGGAATCCCTCTAAATTTAAAATTAAGAAAAGTGCAAATATGATATTGTCTTTTTAAATTTTTTAGAAACTTTTCTTTTGCAAAATGTTCTGGAAAAGTTGTTTCTTGAGATATCTCTTTTATATTTAATTGCATTTTTCCTAAAAGAGTTAATTCTAATAATAATGTATTAAATACTTTGACTAGTGCAGGATCTCTCCCAAAATCTGTTGATTCTAATTGTGCTGCTGCTTTAAGATAAGGTTTTGCCCATCTCGAATATAATTTTAAACTACTTACTTGGCTTTTTAAATATGTTTTTTCTATTTCATATCTTTTTTCTAATTCTGCTTGTGACTCTTTTATCCAAGATTCAAACTCTAAAAGTCTTGGTTTTAAAATTCTTTTAACTCTATCATTTAAATCAATTCTATCTACTTGTTTAACATCTTTAGCTGCTAAAAAACCGTCTATTAAAGTTGCAAATCCTGCCTGGCCTAATGCCATTGCTTTAATACTTGAATTCCCCTTTGCCATATCTACTTTATCCATCCAAACTTGCTTTAAACTTAAAATAGCAACCTCTTTTGTAGAAGGACTTTTTAAATCTCCATAAGCTTTTAATCTAATTTTAAATTCTCTTAGATCATAAATCAAATTTAAAATACTTCTTAATACAGTATTCATATCTGCTAAAATTTTTGATCCTTGTTGTTGCATTATTGAAGCTCTTTGACCTAATTCTCCAAAGTGTCCTGATCCAGGAGAGGAAGAAAAATTATCAATTAATTTTTCTATTTTAAATCCCATAAATTCCATTAAATCTGTCATGAAAAAATAAACTGGTTCAAGACCATCTGCAGAAGAATCATAAGTTAATTCATGCTCTTCTTCTGGTTTTCTTTTTTTCCGATAGTAAGGAGAAATACTTTCAATTAATTCAGGAATTTCTTGTGATATTTTCATATATAAATTAAGTTTTTTGGTTTTAAAAAATGTTTCTTATACCACAATTATTAAAAATAACTTATTCTTAAATTAAGTATGGGTTTATTTGGCAAGAAAAAACATAAAGTAGTTGATTGGACTGAAAAACTTAACAAACAACAGGAACAAACAGCGAACATGCGTTCTGATATTAGTTCTGTATCTCCTTCTACAACTGAAACAAATGCTGCACCTTTTCCTTTTTTTGCAACTTCGAATATATCTGATTCTTCAACATCAAATTCTAATTATGGCTCTACCTATGGTTCCGGTTCTGTAGATAAATCTTCATTAGAAGAAAGAAGAAAAAAATTAGGAAAGAGACTATTAGATATGACAAATAAGATTGAAGAACAAGCAAATCAAATTTATAGGTTACAACAAAGAATTGAAGTTCTTGAGAGAAAATCTGGATCAAGTTATTGAAAGATTAATTTAATAAATCCTTGTTTCTATTTTAGATTATGAAAATATCAGATAATAAAATCATAACCTCTTCTACCTCGAAACAGGTAAATCTTTCTGATAGAAAGATTAAAGCATATGCTTTGAAAAATGCAATCCATTATCAAGGCAAAGCAAATCCAAGTGCAATTGTCTCTGCTCTTTTTACAGAAGGTTTAGAAAAATCAAAAATAAAAGAAATTATGCCTCAAATTCAAAAAATAATTAAAAAAATTTCAAAGCTTTCAATTGAAAATCAAAAAAAAGAATTTGAAAAATTAAAAAATTTAATTTCTGAAAGGGAGATTAGAAAAGGCTTACCTGAATTGCCAAATGTTCCAAAAAAAGGAGTTATTATGAGAATTGCTCCAAGTGCTTCAGGGGCATTACATATTATGCATGGTATTAATGCTTGTTTAAGTTATAATTATGTTTTAAAATATGGGGGTCAAATGTACTTTCGAATTGAAGATACTAATCCTAATAATATTGACCCGAAGGCATATAAATTAATTGAAGAAGATGCTAAATTTTTAACAAAAGGAAAAGCAAAAGTTGAAATTCAATCAGATAAAATGGATTTATATTATGCTTATGCTGTTGCTTTGATTGAGAAAAAAAGTGCTTATGTTTGTGAATGTTCAGGAGATGAATTTAGAGAATTTTCAAAACAAAAAAAAGATTGCCCTTGTAGATCTAAATCTCTTAAACAAAATATTTTAGATTGGGAAAAAATGTTAGCACCTGTGGCGTACCCTGACAAATCTTCAAAAAAGATTTCTACTGAGGGCAACAAAAAAGGATTTGCTGAAGGAGAAGCTGTTTTAAGATTTAAATCTCCTGAAGGAATGAAACACAAAAATCCTGCAATGAGAGATTTTCCATTAGCTAGAATTAATTTGACTGCTCATCCTAGACAAAAAAATAAATACCGTGTTTGGCCTTTAATGAATTTGAGTGTTTCAACAGATGATATTGAAATGAAAATGACACACATTATAAGAGGAAAAGATCATAGAGATAATGCAGAAAGACAAAAGATGATTTTTAATGTCTTTAATAAAGAATTTCCTTGGGTAGGTTTTTTAGGAAGATATCATTTTAAAGATTTAGAATTATCCACTTCTAAGTTTAGAAAAGAAATTGAATCTGGAAAATATTCTGGATGGGATGATGCAAAATTACCTACAATTGCTTCGCTTAAAAAAAGAAAATACAAACCAGAGGCCTTTTGGAAAATGGCAGAGCACATTGGATTGTCTGAAGTAGACAAAACTTTAGATAAAAAAGATTTTTTTAAGATATTAGATGATTTCAATCGAGAATAAAATTAATCCTTAGAATAATAACATTTTTATACTAGTTTTTTTTTAATATAATATAGTTAAAATATTAACTATAAAAATTGAAAGGAGGTTAAAATATGAAAAATAAGAAAGGTTTATCGACTGTTGTGACAACACTTATAATAATTTTGTTAGTTTTGGTGGCAGTAGGAATTATTTGGGGAGTTGTGAACAATCTTTTAAGTAAAAGCGAGGGTACGATTGAATCTAGTACAAAATGTTTAGATCTTGATGTAAGAGCTATAAAAGTTCTTAATGTATCTGCAATGAATGGTGATGAGCCAGTTAATTATAGCATAACTTTACATAGAAAAGGTATAGGAGACAATGAATATGTTTATGCAAAACTAGTTATTTTTAGTGCTATTGATAATTCACCAGTTAAAGATTTTGTGAGTGGTGATGGAACATTATTAGGTTTATCTCCTTTAGATACACTAACAGGTTACCTAAATAATACAGTTGCTAATGCTACTAAAATAGAAGTTACACCTTATTACCTTGATGAAAACGGAATTGAAAAAATTTGTTCAGGTACAAATACATTTAACTTCTAATTTTTTATTTTTTTATTTTATTTTTTTATTTTTTTAAGACTTAGCTTTGCGAGGATAAATTGCTAATGGATAATAACCGCCCTTGTGTCTTTATTAATTACAATGTCCACCTAAAGAAATATTTAATAATCTAAACCTGAGAATCAATAGTTTAATTTTTGCTATCTTTAATTAAATAAACTTGATCATTTTTTCTTACCTTCGAGGGTACTTTTATTGCTATATCTTGCGTTTTTTTTGCTTTAGAAACAGATTTGCCTTTTATCTCAATTTTATTTACTTTTAATTTTTCTATTCCTGTTGTTTTCCCAATGATTACGACATTATCTCCTACTTTTAATCCAGAGACTAATTTTATTGTTCCAACACTTATCTTTGGATAATAATGTTGTATTTTTCCAATAAAATGTTTTTTTTCTGTTGCAGCACTATGTTCAACATCTGTAAAATCATCTGCTGTTGGAAAACCTAAATAAAATCCTGTTGAAAATTTTCTATTATAAACTTTTTTTAATTCTTCAAGAGATTCTTTAATTTCTGTTTTTGTTGCACTATTCAGTGTACCCTTAATTGCAAAACGTTTGGGCAATTTATTATCTAATGCTTTTCTGTAAGCCCTAACAACTACATCTACATATCTTGGATCTCTGTTTCTTCCTTCTATTTTAAAAGAAATTATCCCTGCTTTTTTTAATTTCTCAATAAAAGGCAAAGTGCACAAATCTTTTGCAGACATAACTTTATTATTTTCTAATTTTAATTCATATCCCTCTTGCAAATCTTTTATTAAATAACTTCTTCTACAAGGATGTATACATTGTCCTCTATTTGCAGATTTATTAAATAATATTTGCGACATAAAACATCTTCCACTAACTGCTACACACATTGCTCCGTGAATAAAAGTTTCAACATCTACAATTTTTGATATTTGTTTTATTTGTTTTAAATTTAACTCACGAGCTAAAACAATTCTTTCTGCTCCAAGATTTTTATAGAATTTAGCAGACTGTATGTTTGCAACAGATGCTTGAGTTGAAATATGAAAAGGAATTTTATATTTTCTACATAATTCAATAACAGATAAATCCCAACAAATAATTGCATCAACTTTGTTTTTTATTTTTTTAATTATCTTTTCAATCTTTTTTAATTCACTATTATAGATTATTACATTTAATGTTAAATATCTCTTGATGTTTTTTGGCTTGCAGATTTTCTCGATTTTATTTAAATCCTTTATGGTAAAATTGCGTGCATTTGCCCTCATTGAAAATTCTTTTAATCCAAAGTATACTGCGTCTGCTCCTGCGTTTATAGCTGTTGTGAGCATCTCAAAGTTTCCAGCAGGTGCAAGTAGCTCATATTTAGAACTATTGATTTTCTTTATCATAGATTTTTAAGAAAAAAAGAGTTTTTAAGGTTGACTAATCTTTACAAGAACATAAATATAATTCTTCTAAATCCTTATAATTTAATCTTTCAAGTTTTATTTTTTCTTTAGCTCTAGCTCTTCCTTCAATATAGGTAATACCATGTGTGCTCTCACATACATCTGTTATAATTTCTACATGGATTAAACCTCTATAAGCATCCTTTAAGATAACTTCTTTTTTAAGAATCATAAGGATCATTTTCTTTTTTCTTGCACAAGGCGTTTCAATATAAATCCCTGTATCAATAAATTTCGTAAAAATTTCAGTTGATAAAAATTTCAATTAAAATTTATGTTTAAACATTTATATAATCAAACCCATAAATAATACCATGGTAAATATAATCCCAAAAGTTGAAAAACAAGTCAAAAACACAATCAAAAAATACAAGATTGCAAGTAAAAAAGATAAAATATTAGTTGCACTTTCAGGCGGAAAAGATTCAACTCTTACAGCTTATTTATTAAAAAAATGGGGATATAATATTCAAGGATTTCATATTAATCTTGGATTGGGAAAATATAGTGAAGATTGTGAAGGGGTAATTAAAAACTTTTGTAAAGAAAATAAGATTAAACTATACACCTATGATATTAAAAAAGAAATGGGATCTAGAATGTGCTATATTAGATCGGGTGTTCAAGCTCGAGAGAAAGTTAAAAATTGTTTAGTTTGTGGAGTTATAAAAAAATCAATTATGAATAAAGAATCTCGAAAATTAAAAGTTGATAAAATTGCAACAGGCCATAACTTAGATGATGAAGTTCAAACATTTTTAATTAATATGTTTAAAGCAAGTTTAAAATTATCTGCTAATACTGGACCCATAACAAAAAATATTAGTGATAAAAAACTTGTTCCTAGAATAAAACCTTTATTCTTTGTTTTAGAAAATGATATTAGAAAATATGTAAAATTAAAGAAACTTAAAATTATTCCTCAACCTTGTCCTTGTGGAATTGATTCCTATAGAATTCAAGTTAGAATCTTCCTTAATACTATTAGTGAAAAAGAAAAAATAAATCTTATTAAGAATTTTGAAAATGTTCAATGCAAAATAAAAAAAGATTTGGGAAAAATAAAATATTGTGAAAACTGTGGTGAACCTTCTAGAAACAAATTATGTAAAAAGTGTAGCTTATTAAAAAATTAAGATAAAAATTATTTCTTTTTTTTAACTACTTTCTTTTTTACTACTTTTCTTTTTACAGATTTTGCTTTTTTCTTAAAACTTGGGTGATGCAACTTTGAGAACACATAGAGATACAATATAGGTAAGATACCTATTGTATTAACTACACCCATCACAATAAACCATACAATGTGTTTGTGTTTTGCTGCTTTCCAAAGGGCTAATAACTTCCATACAGCTGTCCAAACTAAGATTGTATAAAGTAACCAAATAGGTGCTCCAACCTGAGTTGCAATCAAATCAATATAACTTGCCATTTTCCTCTTTTATGAAAAAGAAACGTGTTCTTGTTTTATAAATATTCTGTTGAAATCTTGTATGTTCTAATTTCATCCAAAAGTAGTTCAAAATCTTTAAAAGTAAAATGTTATATTAAGAATAACAAACTACAATGGTTAGTAGAAATTACAAAAGAGGCATACAACATATGGTATATTGCATAAAAACATGAAGTGTATATTTTGCGGACATACAAAATCTAAGGTAACAGATAAAA
>Ga0307991_1000749_pt1 | contig 23233 bp, 20 predicted proteins | sample EllFjometagen131_FD_203146 | JGI IMG/M metagenome (GOLD analysis project Ga0307991, IMG submission 203146) | Marine microbial communities from Ellis Fjord, Antarctic Ocean - #131 | ecosystem: Environmental > Aquatic > Marine > Unclassified | place: Southern Ocean | collected 2014-10-08 | reverse complement strand
CAGAAATAACATCGCAACCATTAAAACAAGACTGAATGAAGAAGTCAATTTTCCGAATTTTTGGTTTTCCTTTTCATACTGCTGCGATTTTTCATACCGGTCAGGGTCATAAATACCCTTAAGTTCATCCGGTAATTTACTACTCCACCTTGTTGAATTGAGCCAATCCAGCAATCTCTCAAGCGCAAAATCAAAAACCACAATGGCAAGGATGATATAGAATAAAGTATTATACATGAAAATTATAAATTTAAAATTATAAATTATTAAATGTGCAAAAGTATGAAAAGTTTGAATAGTCTAAAAGTCAAAGAGTCTAAAAGTCGAAAAGTTTATTTACTCCTCTGTCCAGACAAATTTCTTATACAGGCGAATTCTCTCAAGCAGTACCTCTAGATACTGTTCTACAGACTCTTTTTTATCCAGGAAATATGATTTTTTTGCCCAATTTAATGCTGCATTCAGGTTATCATTCATTTCTGATACCAGTGCCATATTAAGAGCTGCACGGGAAGCTGCTTTTTTATCAGGACCATATGCCAGGACTTTCCAAATTTTCGCAGCATCCAGCCATTTATCTTCCCTTGTCAATATAGAAGCTTCTCTTAGTTTAGGATGCCCACGTGTATAATAAAACCTGTCCACTTCCTCCCACTTTGGGATGAATCTCTCTCCATAATAAAAACCTGACCAGTATGTTGCTTCTGATATTGCATCTTTTTTCAAAGGAAGATTCCTTATTGCAGACTGAAGAGATGTTCCTTCTGATTCCCAAAAGATTGTATCATTATAATGATATTTTTCTATCAAATGCTTTCTTTCAGGATCATATACCCTGAATAAAGCAGACAGATATATCTTCAGAGTACCAATTCTGTAGAACAAAGCGTCAAAATTTGCACCAAAACTATATGCTGACTTTGCTGAATAAACATTTGTAATATTGAGCCCATCCAGTGAAATCACAACATCAGACCTGTTTCTGTCAGAAATTGCCCCAATTGTATCCCAATTCATAGGCTCTAACTCAATGTCCGAATTTATAGAATCCTTTACCTCTCTTGTTTTTTGAACAATTATAACAGTATCAATTAATTCAGAACTATATAAAACGTCTTCAACTCCTTCAAAAAGTTTTTCTTGGGCAATATTATTTAGAGCAAATGAATCAATTTCGCCCTTTTTATCATTACTTTCTTTACCGATGGGGAAATTCAGTCTATTAACCAGAGTAAAACAGCAAGCACTATCAGGGAACTTTACTTTCGCAGGAATATAAACCCGGATAGGAACAATCGAAGTAGTTTCACATGAGATGAGGGAAACTATCCCGCAAAAGGTGAACAGATATATTAAATTGTGAAAACGCATTACTTTGTCTTTTCTTCAAGTAACAGCATATAATCTTTTATTATCCGGACTTCGTTTATTTCATATGCTTGTTTAGCCAGCCTTAATGCTTCTTTAATATTCCCTTCCATTTCGTTTATCACAGCCAGATTAAAAAGGGCAGCTGAAGCAATCTTCTTATCCGGGTCATTGGTATAGTTCTTCCAAATCGTTGCAGCACTACTCCAATGTCTCTGTTTCAGATACCGGTTAGCAATTTTAAAATCCTTGTTTCCTTTTATAAAAAGAACCCTCTCTACTGTTGTTCTTATTGTATACAAACGACTTGAGAAATCAATACCGGCAAGTCTTCCCGCATCTTCAACAGCAAACATTTTTGAAGGCAAATTTCTCAGGGCATCTTTTTTTGTTTTCCCTTCGAATTCCCATTCCTGAGTATGTTTCTTAAGCTCTTCAACAACAATCTGTTTGTCAGCAGGATAATACATACGCCATCCGGTTGTAATTTCAACCCGTAACCTTGCCAGAGGAATATGATCCATACTCTTATTATAAATCTTGGTATTTGACCATATCTTTACATTATCTATAGCTTCACGTCGCTGGTAATATCCGTAATCAATAAAAGTGTTTGTAATAAAAACTTCAAGCGATAGTAAAGCATCTGAATTATACTGCCTGCATAAATTTTCAACTGTACTCCAATCAAGAGATTGAGGAAATTTTTTATTCAAAGTATCTACCCGTGGTACATCAGATGTGTAAACCGGCTCCATCCCGGGAGAATATCTTATATCATCAATAACAGATTCTATAGCCTTTTTTGCTCCAGCCTGGTTTATAACCGGGCCTTCACCGGCAATAAGTCCTTTAACAACCTCCTCAGGCTTCCTGAATTCCTCCTTCAGGCACCTGTTGGTAATAAGTATTCTACTAATATCAGCAGGGATTTCAATTGACGGGGGTTTTGTAACATCAACAACAAACGTTGAAGTTGAACATGAACAGAGTGCAATAAATAATAAAGCAAATGTATATTTTAAAAACCCTCTTTCCATTATGTTTTACGGGTTAAAAATATTATACCTAACTACTCAACTTACTTACTCACTTACTCACCTACTTACCTTACTCACCTACTTACCTACTTACCTTACTCACCTACTTACCTTACTCACCTACTCACCTACTTACCTACTTACCTTACTCACCTACTTACCTTACTCACCTACTTACCTTACTCACCTACTTACCTTACTCACCTACTTACCTTACTCACCTACTTACCTACTTACCTTACTCACCTACTCACCTACTTACCTTACTCACGTTTTCATCCCCCCGCAAACACTTATCACCTGACCGCTAACATATGATGAGAGGTCAGATGCCAGAAATAATGTAACATTTGCAACATCATCCGGAGTTCCACCTCTTTTCAAAGGAATCTGGCTGATCCATTCTTTCCTTAAATCTTCCGGTATCTTATCAGTCATCTCGGTTAGGATAAATCCCGGAGCAATTGCATTACAACGGATATTCCTTGATCCCACCTCGCGGGCAATTGATTTAGTAAACCCGATAATCCCGGCTTTTGAGGCTGCGTAATTTGATTGTCCTGCATTACCGCTTACACCCACCACAGAACTCATATTTATTATGGTTCCCGAGCGCTGCTTTAGCATGTACATCTGAACGCATTTGGTAAAGTTAAATACTGATTTCAGATTGATTGTGATCACTGCATCCCATTGTTTTTCAGTCATTCTCATTAATAATGTGTCATTTGTTATTCCGGCATTATTTACGAGAATATCAATTTTGCCAAATTCAGCAATTATTTTTCCAACTACATCCTGCGTCTGATCCAGTTTACTTGCATCTGAAGCGTAAGCTTTTGCTTTAACACCTTTGTCAGCAATCTCTTTTTCAACAGCAATCGAAGCATCATCATATGCCAGGTCGGTAAAAGCAATATCGGCCCCTTCCCCGGCAAGTCTGAGTGCAATAGACCGTCCAATGCCCCTTGCAGCTCCGGTTATTAATGCAGTTTTTCCTTCAAGTAGTTTCATTTATTAAATTTTTAATTTCTAATTTTTAATTTCCTTTAATACCTCAAGCATGGTTTTTCCTAGATCTGCGGGTGATTCAACTACATGGATACCACATTCCCTCATTATCTTCATTTTAGCTTCAGCTGTATCACTCTTGCCACCAATTATTGCTCCCGCATGACCCATCCTACGGCCCTTTGGCGCTGTTCTTCCTGCAATAAAACCAACAACCGGTTTTGTGCCATTTTCTTTTATCCAGTAAGCGGCTTCAGCCTCCATATTACCGCCTATTTCCCCTATCATAATAATCCCTTCAGTTTCCGGGTCTTCCATAAATAGCTGAATCGCTTCTTTTGTTGTTGTTCCGATTACCGGATCACCACCAATACCTAAACATGTTGATTGCCCCAGTCCCGATTTTGTGATCTGGTCAACCGCTTCATAAGTTAATGTGCCGGAGCGTGAAACAATACCAATACCTCCCTTCTTGTGAATAAAACCGGGCATTATCCCAACCTTTGCCTCTCCCGGAGTTATTACCCCCGGGCAATTAGGACCAACAAGTCTTGATTGTTTATCCTTTAAATATTCCTTTACCTTTACCATATCTGAAGCCGGTATTCCTTCAGTAACAGTTATAATAACCTTAATTCCAGCATCTGCAGCCTCCATAATGGCATCAGCAGCGAATGCAGGTGGAACAAAAATAACAGAAACATCAGCACCGGTTTTGTCAACTGCATCAAAAACAGTATTAAACACCGGACGGTCAAGATGAGTCTGCCCACCCTTACCGGGAGTTACACCTCCAACAACGTTTGTACCATACTCAATCATCTGGGTTGCGTGGAATGTTCCTTCACCACCTGTAAAACCCTGAACTATTACTCTCGATTTTTTATTAACTAATACACTCATAGTTTTTATTTTGTTTTTGTATTTCTCAAAAGTATATTATTTAGCTAATTATTCAAAGGGAAAAGATGGAATAAAAGGAATAGAGGGATTAGAGGGAATAGAGGGGATAAAGGGATTAGAGGGGATAGAGGGGATAAAGCGGATAAAGGGGATGCACCTGGTACCTTGAATCTCTTTACCTCTTAACCAATTAACCAATTAACCTCTTAACCAATTTAGTATCTTTGCAAAAATTCCATTAAAATTGATCGACCAGGATACAATATGTGCTATTTCTACACCTCCGGGTAACGGAGCAATTGCTGTAATACGTTTATCAGGCGATATAGCTATTCAAATTACAGATAAGGTCTTTCACCCCGGAAACAAGAAAAAGTTGGCTAAACAGCCTGCAAACACTCTTCATCACGGATTTATTAAGGATAAAGAGAGTTTGATAGACGAAGTAGTGGTTGGCCTGTTTCGTTCACCCAATTCATATACAGGCGAGGATGTTGTAGAAATTTCATGTCATGGGGCTACATACATTCAACAACTGTTACTCCGGGTATTGCTCAAACATGGAGCCCGCATGGCAAAGCCGGGGGAGTATACCATGCGTGCATTTATGAATGGAAAGATGGATCTTTCTCAGGCAGAAGCTATTGCTGATCTTATTTCCTCTTCTTCTGCTGCTTCACATAGAATTGCTATAAAGCAGATGCGCGGAGGATTTTCTGATGAAATAAAGAACCTGCGTAACAAATTGCTTGAATTTACTTCACTTATTGAGCTGGAACTGGATTTTAGTGAAGAAGATGTGGAATTTGCTGACAGGAAAGAGCTTAAAAATTTGGTTTCAGGTATTTACAGCCTTATATATAACTTATCCGAATCTTTTTCACTGGGAAATGTAATAAAGAATGGCGTACCTGTAGCCATTGTAGGAAAGCCCAATGTAGGTAAATCAACCTTACTGAATGCCCTGCTCAATGAAGAAAAGGCAATTGTTTCTGAGATTGCGGGTACCACAAGGGATGCAATTGAGGATACTGTAAATATTGAAGGGAATATTTTCCGGTTTATTGATACAGCCGGATTAAGGGAAACGTCTGATTTTATCGAGACTCTGGGTATCAGAAAAACCTATCAGAAAATAGGACAATCAAGGATCGTACTATTCATGGTGGATGCCTGTGACGAAATTGACATCATTTATAAATCATATAAACACATTTTGAAACAGACCGGTAACGATGATAAACACATTATTATGGTTGTAAACAAAGCCGATCGGCTGGATAAAGAAGAGCTTCGTAATAAATTCAGCACAACCAAATTCTCTTTTCTCAGGAAAAAGGACATGATGGTTATTATTTCTGCTAAAGATCAGAAAATGGTGCATAAGCTGGCAGGGAAACTGGCTCAAATCATGAAACCTGAAACACATGGGGGAAATGATATTATCATAACCAATATCCGTCATTACGAAGCTCTTGTTAACACAGGGGAAGCTCTTCTCCGTGTAAAAAAGGGAATGAAGCAGAATATCAGCAACGATTTATTAGCCCAGGATATCCGTGAAGCGTTGCATTGGCTTGGCGAGATCACCGGCGATATCACTACAGATGAGATACTCGGAAATATTTTTAAGAATTTCTGTATCGGTAAGTGAGTGAGACTCAAATCTTGTCTTACAAGATTTGTAAGTCGAACTTATCCCGATTGCAAAGCTTATCGGGATCTGTCTGTATTCTGATATTATAAGTTAAATTGGTTTCAGTGAATGCTGAAAGTCAAATTCCTGTTTTCCGCAATAAGGCACCCAAAAAGAAAAAATCAATCTGTAATTTAAAATTATTAAGCACCAAAGGTGCGGGAATCATCAGCCTCGAGCGTAGCGCGGGGTTAATGATACGTATCACCCAATAAGCCCCAAGGGGGCGTAATCAATAGTCCCAGACATATTTTTCATCCATCGGTAGCTAAAGATTTGCCAAGAACTTTACTAGAGGCTTCGGTCGCCGGTGAACAACGAAGCATAATTGATTTTGAAATTATTGATTACGCACCGGTGGTGCTTATTTAATATACTATTACAAAAACCCCGAGCTGCGCTCGAGGCTGTTGATTACGCCCCCTTGGGGCTAATATTTAAAACAAATATTCCATAAATATAGTGAGACATCCAAAATGATATAATAAAAAATCATAAATTACTATTAGTCTTTTTATTAAGATGAGGCCAAAGGGCAGTACAAATAAAGCAAACAGGGAGCTTAGAAAGATGATTAAAGATTTCCTGACAGAAAATCTGGAAAATTTCCAGGAGGAGTTTGCTAATCTTGATACCAAGGATAAGCTGAAGTTTATTTCAAACATATTACCTTATGGTTTGCCAAAATATCAACCTGTGGAAGTGGAAAATGAGAATAAGGAGAACCCCCAACTAAACGTATTTCAGCAAATAAATCAAAAACTGATAGATCAAGGCTATAAATGTGGTAAGATTGATGATATGTAACCTTTCACCAGACAATAATAATAAGTATATAGAAGGTGCTTTCATTATTTCGTGAACAGGAAATGTAATGGAGATGAATTATTAATCACGGTAAAATTATTGTAATTGCCTAAAATATGCTTTCGCCACATCAGTCACATCTTGACTAACCTGAAATTAGTCATGATATCAATGATATGAAATTATTTGAACTCGCTGATATCATATTGCTTATCAAATTTATTGAATTTTAATTGAAATATAATAGACCTTGTTTATTGTTTAAATTATACTTATTTGCATATACCAGCGAGTTAGCTGTAAGGCAAATTTTCTGATTATCAAGTATAAAGATTGTAAGTTCTTTAGGCGCCTGACTCGTCGAGTGGCAGGGACGGGTTGGAAGGCTCTTTTGCAGTTTTTGGTTGAGAATTGGATTTGAGCGAGCTGCAAATGTGCCTGATAGCGAAGGCTTGGTTATTGGAAGTAAATTTTAAAAACATGTAATTGGTTTTTATTAGTCATTAATTTTTAAATCTTTAGATTTTTTTGGGAAATTAATTCCTAAACCAAATCCAATAGAAGAATATGAATGATTAATTCCTGGATTGAAATCTATCTGAAGTAGAGAATACCATCCAATTCTAAATACAAAACCTGTATTTAGAATCAATGATTCTGATTTACCATCTAGGTAACCCTCCCTTTGGTAAGTTCTTCTAATATATCCAGGACCTCCGTATATGAATACAGATTTTCCTAATTGACGGCTAATTCCTCCTACTAAACTTACTTTTTGTCCTTTATTATAATTAAAATATTCAGGATAGGTACTGTTATGTGAAGTAGTGACAACCGCCTCATTAACGGAAAGGTAATTAAGTGATCCGTAATATCCGGTTTCCCCAAATACTCCAAAGGTGATACCTTTCATTCCATGTGCATCTACCTGACTTCTGACTAATCCGTCCCATTTGACATTGAAAATCAGAAAATATCTCTTTTTTCTGGTCAGGTCATCTAATTCAATGGAAATATTTTTTATTTTCCTGTCCATACTATCTTTTGAAGAAAATGAACTAAATCCTCTCTTCTTTATCAAATATTCAAATTTATCGAAGTCAGGCTTTTCTATGACTTTCGGGGATTTTCCCAGATATAAACCATTCAAAAAAATTGTTGCATCTTCAGGAATTGTTACGAAAGATAATTTTTGCTGAATCGTGTCTTTCAAAATTACCTTTTCAGTTTTCTCTGCCTTAAGTGATATGATATAGACCGAGTACTTAAAATCTGAACGGGGAAGTGTGTATTCAAACAAAGGGAAACCGGGAATATAAATCTTAATAACAGTAGTTTGATTAGGAATCCAAATTCTGTATCCATTTTCAATTTGCTGAATTTTTTCAATTCCGAGATTAGAATAGAATTTCAATCCTTCCAGATCTGTTGTTATTATTATCATTGAACAAATCTCCCCGTTTACATCGAAAACAAGATACTCTGTATTGGTTAGGATAAGTGAATCAACGTTACTGAGGTTAACATTTATCTCCTGGGAGTTTCCGGTTTTTGAATTTAATAAAAATAGCAGGAAGAAAGCGCAAAGTCTGGCCCTCATTCTAATTTGCATATTGAATTGGGTTATTTAATATAAGGGGATCAGAATAGAATATTAGATCGTCATTAAGAATTATAAATCCCCGAACAATGAGTTTTGTGTCATCTGATAAAACGGGAATCCCAGTTCGAACTGGATTAAAGTAGTATAGCTCAAAACCCTGTTTTGTCTGTCTAACTGCAATCTTATCAATATCACCCCAGGCTATTTCATCCTTTGATGATTTAATGGTTGGTAAGGTATCTGTATTAAAACACCAGCACTGTCCATAAGAATTGAATTGTCTGTCGGCACAACCATTGGTAATGATACTGGTTACCCAAACATTAGGAATTGGAGTAGTATCTGTAACTGTTACCTGGTTTAAATCAGTGAGATGGCATGATATTTTAATCTCATTGGATATTTCATCAGGAAACTCATAATCGCTGCTACACGATATAGTAATCAGCAAATAAATCAAAATTAACCATTTAGCAACCTTGTATTTTCTCATATATTTTAGAAATTATATCCAACGCCAATTGAGCCTTCAAGGGGTAAAATGAGACTATAGGTATTCGTTGAGTACCAGTTTGAAAATCCTGTTGTAGAAATATTTAAATTCACCAAATACCTGTTAGATAATCTGAAGGCAAGACCGGTCTCAAGTGTTAACATGTTAATTACATACTCTCTTTTTCCATAATATGTATTTTTCAAAGGAATTTCTAAGAGAGGATCATTTGAGTACGGTATAACGTTTAATCTGAACCACTGGTTGACTGATGCATAACCAAAGCCAATTTTGATATAGGTGTCATGCAATATTCTTTGGGATATACCAGCTTTCAATCTGAAGTGGTTATAGAATGTATTGTTATTGTCTTTCAGTTTAATATAATAATTATCTGACGGCTCCCCAACGATAGAATTGAAATTATTTCTATCCACAACAAGGGTAGAATTAGGAATTACTAATTTATCAATGTACCTAGTATATCCACTTACTGTTGCAATGTATTTTTTAGATCTTACCGGAGGAGCAAATAATATATACCATCCCGTTTTTCCTATTTTGCCGGTCTCAACACCCCAAAAAAGTCCATATTTATTTCCACCACTCCCGTAGACTATTAAGTACCATCTGTTTGCCTCCGGCCTTTTTTTAAGAGAAACAAATATCTCTTTCTGAATTTCGTTGTATTTAAAATTATTTATCACTGGTGTATACCTCTTCTTTCTGATTTCATACTGAAAGGTATCGGAAGTAATGTTAATATTTATGGGTGAATATCCCATGAAGGCTTTGTCAATGTACACTTCTGCCTTTGAGGGTTTTGTTTCTACCTTAATGGAATTAATACTAGTATAGATTGTTCTATCAGGTAATATTGCCGAAAGAATTATTACATAAACATTGTATTCTTCAGTAAATGCAGGTAGTTTGTATTCTAGTTTCTCTATTTCCTCTATTTCCTCTGATTCAATAGTTATACGGCTAGTATTAGGACTGACCCAAAGCCAATATTCTCCATCATGGTTTTCAATTTTACGTATTCCCATATCAGTTGAGAATTTCAGATTTTGCACTCCCGTTCTCAACTTGATGATTGCACATGCATCGCCGTTAGCATCAAGAACAGCATTTTCTCTGGCAGAAATATCTCTGGGATCGATCCTGAATTCTGTGACTTTTATTTCCTGGCCTGAAATTCGCAACGTAATATTTACAAGAAACAGCAGGAATACCAGTTTTGATATTGATTTCATTTTTAATATGTAAAATCAGATAAGGTTATATCATGTCCGCTATAGTATTATAATCAGAAAAGTAAATATTCTCACCGTCTGAAGCAATTGATAATGTTCTACCTAAGCCATTCAATAAACATACTGGTTTAGCATAATCAGATGCAGGGAATTTATATAAACTTTTAGCATTCATGAGATCACTGCTACCCAACACATAAAAATTATTGTAGGAATCCACGCACATAGCATGGGCAGCAATTTCAAGATTCATGAAATGCGTCTCTTCGTTTTTAGAAAGATCAAAAATACTTATCCACCCGGACTGCCCAGGGATGCTATATTTCCAGGATGATAAATATACTTTTTCATCAATAACAATTAATGCATCTTCATTTTCCGGATAATGCTTTAGGAGAGTTTTTTGATTTGAAACCAAATCATAAACATTTAATGTTGAATTTCCACCAGTTGATGTGTTATACCTTGCAGCTTCGGTATAATATAATTTGTTAGTGTTTAAAAATAATGCTACAGGGTATTCCAAATCATATACCAAAGTATCCATTCTCATTATGTCAGTTGTAACTTGCTTAATTGAATAGTGTGTGTGCAAAGCATTTATGTCCCATTGATGTAATTTGCCATCCCACAAACCCGTAATATCAAATGTTTCGGACATAACAGGGGATGGCAAAGTAGATGAAACTGTATGGCCAAGTCCCAGAGCATGACCTATTTCATGAGCAAGTACTTTTTTTGCGATATTTAGATTTGCATTCTCATCGGCAGTTTTGATAAGATCTGAAGCAAGCATTATGGTCACTTGATCTTCTTCATCAAGTACTATCTCATTTGATAAAGATGTTGTATTTGTTGACCAAAAATCAAGACAAGTCATTCCAACGGGCTCGCTGTGAATATGATATTCCGTTTCAAATGGTTTAAATCCTTCTCTGTTTCCAGCTTCGGAGAAGATTATATTGGCTGATTTTTTTTCAAGGGTTCTTTCAAATTTAAAACTGCTTGTTTCATTGGACCAGAGATCCAAGGCATTCGTTATAATGGATTCCTTTAAATAACTAGACTGTACAGATGGCTCCATGTACCATTTAATGACAGGGATATTCCAGTAAAAATTAAAAATTGCACATTTATTTTGAAATTCAACAATTTGAAACTGTGAAAGATGATCGATTGAGAATGATATTGTGCCTGTGTTTGGATTCTTGTTAGTACTTATGATGTTGATGAATCTGTCTTGATTATTATCTTTATTACCAGCAATATAATAGATGACATGACCTTTAACAGTCCCCAGATTAAGTATCCCTAAGTTTTCAGTATCAAGTATATTTATCAATTCATTGTTAATACTGATCTCAACTTGAACAGGGTTAGTGAAAATTGTTCCGGATGGCTCTATTTTATAGACTTTTCCAATAGAAGTACCCATAAAAAACCTCTGGGTATTATCATTACTCTCAGTAATTCTGATTTCTGTAAAACCTGAGAGTGAATTAGGCGGAATGTTCATCTTGACCATACCATCGAAACTAATAACGGTTCCTCCTTTTGAACCAATTGTAGCTCTTCCAGGAAAATCATCCTTCTGACATGAGAAAAAGATCAAAATGAACAAGCATAGAATAAATGCTTTTACTATTTTGAGAATATCGATTCTGGGTTTTAGTATCAAATTATTTATTGATTTCAATAGATCAAGTATTGTCAGATAAAAGATTATGGAATATCATTTCTTGAAAACTTGATTTTGATTGGCTAGCTTCTTATCAAAGATACAAATAAAAGGTTAATTGGTTGTAATAAAAAAATGATTATTTTACGAATTATTTATCTAAGGGGATGAGATAATATTTCTAAGTATACATAGACTCAAAATGTTACAATTCATTTTCCTGTACATTCTGTTGTAACTTAATATATGATTCTGGATCATTTTTTATGGCTCATTAGCAGCGTTTGGTTTTCAAGCTTATTTTGAAATTATAATATTGCGGAATGTACTTGCAATGGTGTCTGATAAAGTGTGGAGATTGAATGCCATCTTATACCTAATATAAATTCCAAATTGTTTCGATTCGACCCAATCCATTATCCAGGTAGATGAGCATGAGTTTTCATGTCATGATAAAGTTTTCTAAGTGGCATGGTCCGGGTAGGCTAAAAAGCATGTGTTTTTCAGCGAAGGGACAGTTGCAGGGACGAGCTGTAAAACTCTTGCTTGCGCGTTGGAAATCCAGGTACAGTGAGACTTTGCACGCACTTTGCCTTACAGCTAACTTATTTATAATGAGAATAAACTTCAAATAAATGCTCCGATATTTTCGGGTAAAAGGAAGTTTGTTCCACTTTATTACAAATATAATCAAAAATCCATTTCCTGTAAAGAACTGATTATGCGTAAAATGGATCATATTTTTATAAACTTCATATGTTCTCTTCAGTAGCTATCCGTTTTAGTTTCTTTTCTATCTTCTCATAGTCACCCAGATAAGCTGTCATCAGACTTTTCCAAAGTTTTCCATGATTGGGTACATTGAAGTGCAGCAACTCATGTACTATTACATAATCACCTAATTCTTTGTTTAAGTTTAAGAGTTGTTTATTGAAATTGAGGTTCCCATCGGTTGAACAAGAAGCCCATTTGTTTTTCATTGGTCGTAATGCTAATGTCTTGACCTGAACATCCATCTTTCCGGCAACTTCTTTTACCCGGTCCTTGAACTCAACTTTATCTTTCCATTTAGCCATAATCATAAATTATAAGCAATAAATAAATGGTTAAACAATTCCTCAACTATTGAAGCGGCTTTGTCAATGTTATCTTCTTCCGTAAGAATGGCATAATAAACTCCTCTGCGTAGTTCACGCAATTCCTTTTCACTGGTTTTCCAGTTCGGATTATTAACAAACTCATCTTTAATTTGCTTTGTAATTCCTTCCGATTTGGGTAGCCCTTTATCAAGCAGTGTACGGTATATGAAGAATGTCAAACCGTCAAATCCTTTTTCTGCTTGTTCTTTCTTTCGTTTTACATCATCTTCATAAATCTTTCGGATTTCATCCAAAGCTTCCTGTGTGCTTAACTGCCTGTCCTCATACCGTTCTTCAACTGCTTCTGCCCTTTCACGTAAACCGATTAAGAATGGATCATCTGATTGTTCTTCCGCAATTTTCTCAATACTCTTTACGAGATTGATAACTCTTGTATTGTTATTCTTGTCATTCTCTTTGATCTTCTCAATGGTCTTCTCATTAATTTCGAAAAATTCATTAGCCTGATCCAAATTTGCCATTCCAATTTTTTTCTGAATCAATTCATTGGTCTTTCGCTGAAACTCTCTGTCAACCGGTACTCCTCTGGCATAAGCATTTCTAACAACTTTGTAAATAGCTGATAGAGTAGTGTAGTCATCAATGTATGGTCGTAAAAACTTGTCAGGTGAAATGATTTCGTAGAGCATTTCAATCTCTTTGTACAGCTTAAAAAACTCTTTACGCTTGGATTTATCTCTAAAATGGGCAATCAGCTTGTCAGTGTCTTTATCATTAAATCCCTGGGTGATGAGTTTCAGGTATGACGGAACATTTTCCTCCATCCTGGCTTTAAACAAATGCTTAAGTAAGGCAATGTCCTTAACTATGGCATTGATTTCTTCACTGTCAAATGCCAATGCTTTTTCAAGATTTTCAAAAATGCCGACAAAGTCTAAAATAAAACCGTGAGGCTTCACCATATCTTTTTGCTCATTCTCGTATGGGCGGTTAACCCTTGCAATAGCTTGAAGCAAGGTGTGGTCTCGCATAGGCTTGTCCAGATACATGGCATAGAGAATAGGGGCATCAAAACCTGTAAGGAGTTTTTCGGTAACAATCAGGATTTTGGGTTGTTTTTCTAACCTGGTGAAGTTCTTCCGTATCTCTTTTTCCTTCTTTGCGTCAATGTGATATTTCTTGAGTTCTTCTGTGTCATTGTTATTTCCTGTGTAAACAACTTCTGAATATTCCGGAGGCAGGAACTTGTCCAACGCCTTTTTGTACATGGCACAAGCCGGACGGTCAACACCAACTAAAAAGGCTTTATAACCCATTGGCTCAACATTCTCTTTGTAATGCTGTGCCACATATTCGGCTATTTTACCTACTCGTTCCTTCCCTTTTAAGAAATTACGGGTATTTACTGCACGTTCCAGAATTTTGTTCAGCTCCTCGATATCATTAACACCGTATGCTTCAGCCAGACTCAAAAATTCTTTTTCAAGCAGTTCTTTCGGGACTAATAATTCATTTGGAGCTACACTATAAAATAAAGGTAAGGTTGTACCATCGGGAATACTGTCGGCGATGGAATATTTATCTAAATAGCCTTTGGGTGGGTCGTCAATGCCGAAGGTTTTAAAGGTTCCTTTTCCATAAACTGTTTTGTCAATTGGCGTACCTGTAAAACCAATATAGGTGGCATTAGGAATGGCAGCCATCAGGAAGTTGCCCAAATCGCCTCCGGTAGTACGATGGGCTTCATCAATCAACACGTAAATGTTTTTTCGGTTATTCACTTCCGCAGGCATATCACGGAATTTGTGAATCATCGTGACAATAATTCCCCTGTAGTCGTCTTTCAGTAGTTTTTGCAAATCTTTAATGCGTCCAGCCTGCACTACATTGTTTACACCTACTGAAGACAAATTTTTAAGCATATTATCTTCCAACTCATTGCGGTCAATCATTAGCAGAATGGTAGGTTTTTCACTTTCAGGAGCTTTAAACAATAACTCTGCAATTTTAATCATGGTATAGGTCTTACCACTCCCCTGTGTATGCCAAACCAAACCTCTTGTTTTGCCCGGATCATGTGCACGCTTAACTACTTTTTCAACTGCTGTTTTCTGATGCTGGCAGAGAATATATTTATTAAGTTCTTCATCTTTTTCGGCAAAAATGATGAACTTTTTCAGGTAATCGAGTATGCATAACCTATCGCAAAACGATTTTATTTTAGCTTCCAGATTCCCAATCTCTTCTTCTTTCCAATTGAAAATGTTTCGCTTTATTGTGTTCCAGGTAACGCCATAGGAAAATCCAATGCTTTCGGTGGCGGTGTATAATTGTTCAGGCACAAAAAACTCAGGTGTTTCTCTGTGGTAACGTCTTATCTGGTCAATGCCAATGGCAATTGCCTCATCTTTTGTAGCGTTCTTACATTCAATGACCAGTACAGGAATACCATTGATCAGGAAAACCACATCTTCCCGGTTGGCATATTGCCCGTTGAATAAGTAATATTCTTCTGTTACTTCATAAACATTCCTGTCCGGCTCGTCATAGTTGATAAGGATAAGATTAAACTCCCTGTTTTCTTCTTTGCTAAAGAAGGTCTTCTCGCCCTGCAGGTATTGTAAAAACTCACGGTTCCCGTGAATGGTGGGTAAAAGTAAGTTGAGCTTTCTCAATAGTTCCTCCTTGCTGTCTTTGAATCCGGGATTGAATTCCCTTACCTTATCAAAAAGTAATTCAGTAAAAAAGCGGGAAGCGTTTTTGGCTTTCTCTCTGGGTGAAGCTACATTGGGGTCAAATTCCCTTTGTTGTTCTGCTTCGCCACGAGAAACAATAATCCAACCAATTTCTTCCGCATATTTCAAAATGCGAGCCTGTACGCTTTTATGTTCTGTGGGTTTAGGCATCTACTATTTCACTGATAATTTCATGAAAATTAATCGATTTTCCAGCAACTAACTTTCCAGCAGCAAATGCTATAAAATCGGCTCTTTTTCTTAAAAATGCATTGAAGTCTTTTTGTACTTTTTCTTTCTTCTCCTCTCCTTCTAAACTTTCATAACCACCATTAGCAAGCTCTTTAACAGGAATTAGGTGTGAGTTTAATCTTTCGTTGACAATTTCCCCTGAAGCCCACTGATACCTTTCTTTTAGATACTTCAATGGATCCTTTCTTCCAATATCTAAATTTGTATTATCAGTAATAAGTGCACAATTCAATGCTAAAAAGCTTTCAATTTCAGCTTCTTTTAACAAGGCATCAGGAAAAATATGATGGTAATGCCTATGATCAACATTATTTCGGTCTATTTTTTGACCGGTAGCAAAATCATTCCCTCCAAGTCTACATGCCACGGCTAAAACAGCCCTCCCTCTGATTGTGTCCCTTTTTGGCCATCCCGCTGTTAACAACTCATCAGCATCAGAGATAGGATAATCATCGCTTTTAAAGATTGGCACATCCTGTATCGAATAGATTTTATCAGACTTTGGGTTCTTTGCTTCAGTTATTACCCCTTTTAAAGCTAAGTAATCATAGTAGGCATTTGTTGCAGCTGAGTTTTCATAGCGATCTGTAAAAAAAGCAGACCATAAGTATTTTTTTAGAAGCAATTCCCCTTTTCCCATTTCATCACCTTTCTCAGGAATATGTGAATAAAGTGCAGCAACCACAGCCAAAACAGCATTTGTAGGTAAACGATTTTTGTCAAAAATTCCTTCATTATTAATAAATTTTGCCATTTTATTCAAGGTTGAAGTCATAGTATCCCAGTTTTCAAGCATTTTTTCTTTATCCATATCCCAAGCACCTCTCTGATTAGGGAGTTTATCCTGAAGCAGTGCAGACGTATTTAATATCAATCGTGTAATGCTGTCATAATATTGTACATAAGGATATTTCTTGTTCAATTCTTCCACCATATCATGTAATGATTGACCTTTTACACTTTCAACTTCAGCAACAATTATATCATATTGCGATAGAGGTTTGCTATTTGTATTCATATTGATAAATACATCAAGTGCCACATCCTTTTTAGTATTGGAAAGTAATGAAAGGTAGGGAATGTTATAATTATTTATTATGCCCCGTAACTTTAATATTTTGTCACTAATACTCTTTGACCAATGAAAAAACTCTTCTAACTTGGAATGATCCTTTGGTTTCCGGTATTCAGTAGCTTCTTCTAACCAATTATCAATTTCTTCTTTGATGTCAACTGGCCGAAGTAATTGAGAAGGTATCATTCCCCTTTTAAGGCACTCTTCCGGTTTATCACACCATAGAGGATATTTCTGACCGTTCTTTCTATAATGACGGCCTCTACAATAGACGTCTGCTTCATCACTTTTTTGAAAATCAATACTATCAAATTCAGGAATATAAATAAAATAAGTATGCAACTCATAGTTGTTATGTAGAATACGCCATAATGCTGTTAATCGTTGCTGCCCATCTAAAAGGTGTTCAAGTACTCTTCCATTGGTTTTGGGAGCAGATTCAAAATATCGTGATATAAATTGTTCCTTTTCACCAACTTCCAACACAAGGGTAATGCCAAGTGGTAGGTTTTGAGAAATAACATGAAAAAGACTGGCATTTCTGCGCCAATCCCATGCTTCATGTCGTTGAAAACGAGGGAGTTTGATTTCACCTCTTTGGATTTTACCATACCAATCCTCAAGTATCCTATTTCTTGCTTCCATGTTTTATTATTTATAGTTAATGAAATTTATATCATCTTTCCAAAAATCATGACACTTTGTAATTTCCTGAACTGCAAAAAACTCATCTCGTTTTAATTTTCGCCAATCACTTGCAATACCAAGTTCTTCGCAAAGTTTGTAAAATCCATCACCCTCTCCTCCTGACCGTGTGAGAACTATTGAACTGAGAAGGGATCTGCCATTTTTATGTTCATATGTTGATATTTCACCTAAAATACTACCTATTTCTAATCTGTCTTGTGGGTTATCCCGCATATTCAGAGGTAGTTTACATCCGTCACAAAGTTCCTGGTAATAAATTATTCCCTTTTTCCTGGCAATCTCAATCAACATATCTCTTACCTCAGTATTCATTATAATTTGGTTTTATTCTTCTGCCGCTATACTCAACGGCTGTCCTTTTTGTTTATATTCTCTAACTATTCCCTCAAACTCCAACTCATGCACCCTACGCCGTCCAGTCATTAGCTCGTGTAGTAAGGATTTGAACAGAGCGGTGAGGGTTTGTTTTTTCTTTTCGTGAAATTCCAGCTTGTCCTCAATAGTATTTAAGGCATTTGTGGTTTCTATTCTTTCTTCCTTTTTTGGCAGTCCAATAATTAGTTTTTTTAAACTATTCCATGAAGTTCTGGGATGCTGAACACCAGTAGTAGTAGATTTCGCAAAGTCTATTAGTTTATCCGTGTGGAATAAATGAATTAAAAAATCATTTATTACACCTTTCTTTCCAGTAAAGACAAGAATATCAGTTGAGCACATTCCTCCAATATGAGCAAGCACAGCTTTGTCTAAATATGGACGTAATTTCCCATATAGAATCTCCCCTGAATTGAATTTAGCTTTAGAACTCACCACTTCACTTTCTTTACCGCAATTATTTAATCTTATTCGGCCAGGGGTTATATGTTCCAAGCCCACATAAGGTGTTTCTCCATTTTTCTTAGGTTCAACATTTATAGTAATTCTGTCACATACTTCATCAAGTTTCACTACATCCCAACTCTCCGGCACTAAACCAATTTCGGTTTCTTTTTGAGGTTCGCCATGCAGCCCTTCGGTAAAGAGTTTTTGCATCAGGGCTTTTTTAAGCTCGGTGGTGGTTTTGATGAGCAGGTCTTGCTTTTTGATGGCTTTTTGCACAGTGCTCAACACATAGGCGATTTTGCGTTGTTCGGGGAAGGGAAATTCAGGAATTTTTATGTTTTCTAATTGAGATTTATTTATCGCTTTAAATGTGCTTCCAGTTCCAAGGCTGGCAATTGCTGCTTCTTGAAATATTAAGTCGAAATACAAAAACGATTGGTCAATTTTAATTGCTCGGATTGCTGCAATACCTCTTCCAATACAAGCCTTTGAATTGGTAATGTTAACTGGACCAACCGGGGCTCTAACAGATATCAGAATATCACCAGTTTCGGCAACTTTTTTAGGGTCAGTACAATATTTCCTTGGAGTAGGGTGTATATATCCAAAATCTGTTTTTCCTTGATAAAATGGTAGTCCTTTCCCTAAATCATTATAACTTGAAGAAGGTGGTGATTGCCCCATTATTAGTTTCGCTACTGATACCAAATCTATCATACTCCAAATTTTTCTAAAATTCTTTTTACTTCCGTATCAATTTCTATTGCTTCTTCTTCCAGTATTTGCAGTTCTTCCACAATCTCATCAAGCGGACGGTAAGTTTCTGCATCATTTACCTGTATATAACGGCTGGGGCTTATATTGTAATCGCTTTTTACAATCTCTTCCTTGCTTACCAGCCTAGCAAATTTTTCTTCCTCTTTTAATGCCTTGTAGGTTTCAACAATGCGTTCTATGTCTTCAGGTGTGATATAGTTTTTTGGGTGACCTTTTTTAAACTCCTTACCGGCATGAAGCAGATAAATTTCATCTTTATACTTTTTGGCTTTATTCAAAAAGATTATGATACCCGGTGCAGAAGTATTGTAAAAAAGGTTTTCTGGCAGGTAAATTACCCCTTCAATAAGATCATGGTCAATAAACCACTTGCGGCAGTCTTTTTCTTTGTTGTTACCCTGGTTACCGCTGCCCCTGCTGGCTGCTCCGGTATCAAGAACGATAGCTGCCCTTCCATTATCGTTCAGGCTGCTGTAAATATGCTGCACCCAGCCCCAGTCAATCTTCCCGCCACAACTTCCTGCCGGAAAGCGTTCCAGTTCGTCATTAATAAAATAGTCATCATTAATGTATGGCAAGCTGTCCCTGCCCTGATTCCACATAGGATTTGCAACCACACGATCAAATTTTTTCAGTAAGTTTCCGGAGTGGAATTTAGGACTCTTCATGGTGTCACCAATTTCAATAACCCCATCCATGTCATGTATCACCATGTTCATTTTACTCATTGCCCATGTAGAAGCAATAAATTCCTGCCCATTTAATTTGAGTGGAGCATATTTGTCTTTGGAACGTAACTCCATCTTAGCTTCCATTTCCAGTTCGCATTTGATAAGTAAACCACCGCTACCGCAACAAGGGTCATATACTTCCATGCCCGGTTCGGCATCCATAATCTTTGCCATTATTATACCAACCTCAGCAGGGGTATAGAACTCACCGGCACTCTGTCCGCTACCTTCTGCAAATTTGCGTATCAGGTATTCATAGCTGCGCCCGATAATGTCGGGTTCTACATCTTTCAGTCCAAGTGGTTTTTCTGCGATTTTCTCAATTAATTTGCTCAGTCGGTCGTCATCAATGTCTCGTTGTCCGTGTGTTGTTGCATTGAAATCAATTCGGTCAATAATTCCCTGCAGATCTTTATTCTCTTTGGCTACTTCACGAAGAATATCGGTAAGTTCCTGTCCTATTTTATCGGAAAGTGTTCGGATAACATCCCATGTTCGTTCGGTTTCCGGGTTTTTTGGTTTAATAGGCAGATAATAGCGAACAATTGATTTATCCCGTTCCACTAATTGCAGGGCTTTGGTTCTGCTTTTTACTTTCTCCGCAATTCGGTCTATTTCATCATCAAATACATCGCAAAGCCGCTTGACAAAAATCAAAGGCAGAATAAAGTCCTTGTACTTTGAAGCATCCTGTGCTCCTCTGATACTACAAGCTGCATTCCAAATCCAACTTTCCATTGATTTTACTTTCTCTCCGTTTCCGTTCTTTTTAGCCATTTATTCAAACCTCTTTTTTAATCGTTAATATTCTTAGTAGCGTTGACAAAGGAAAGACTACCTGTCGTTTATATATAGCAAACTCTTCAGGATGTTTTTTGATATTGTATATATTACCTTGAATTGTAAATTTAATAAAAGTTCTTTGATGATACGGAATATCATAGAGGAAAGTGAAGAGTCTCATTTCTAAGTGGTGTTTTTTTCTTTTTCGTCAATACGTTGTTTTGCCATGTAAACTGTCTCTCCGATATAGTTTAGTAAAGACAAAACTTTGTAACTATTTACCTTGTTTTCACCATAGTCTACCGAGTCTCCATGTAATACATCGTGTCTATTTATTCCGAGCGGATTACTAAGATCCTGCTTTTGTCTTGTAACTCCTGTGTGTTTTAATGGTTCTAAAACAAGCTCTATAATAGAATCACTTTTAAAATTCTTTATCCAAGAACTTGTTAGGGGTTGATCATTCTTTATCTTGTAAAACCTAATGCCGGTTAACTCTTTGCAGATACCCTCAATTTGAGAAAAAAAAACAGGAATTGACAGGAAGTATTCCTGATTATTGTGCGCTCTTATTGCTGCTTGTATAGGTGCTTTACGATTAGGGAATTTTTTAATCAAATTCAACTCAATGTCCGCAATATCATTGTCAAAAAGAGCAACCATTTCATTACTAACCAATTCATAATTTCCCTTTTTTAGTTTGTCAGCGTAACAGTTTATTGTTGGTGGATGGAAGTCTAAAGGTAAATACCACCCGTATTCAGCCAGAATCTTCGTTGATTCTGGCACATCCTGGAGTACTTTTGCAAGTTTCTTAAACGTATCCTGAAATGGTACAAAAATTTTCTGAAGTTTGTCAGCCTGTGCTTGAATAGCTTTAGAGAACGATTTAAGAACTTCAGGGTCAATATTTTGTAGCGCTGCCATTATTTTACTGTTAGAAATATTCTGTTCTTTTCTTTCTTTTTTGTCAATTTACCCGCTTTCTCCATATAATGAACAGTTGTAGAAATAAATCGTCCATCATCACAGTTAATGTTGTTTTTTAGGTCTGTCTGCGGACAGTTGGGATTTGCCTTGACGTACTGATAGATATTTGCTGCAAGGTCTCTTCTGGTAAATGCTATATCAACTTGCTCTTTATATGGGTGCAATTCTATAAAGTAGTTAACAATGTCTTGGATATTTTTGAGCTGTCCCGTGTTGCCGTTGATTGCAAAATAGATTAGGGCTTTGTCAAGGGCAGGGATTGTCTTGATGTCAAAACTACCGTACTCCATTTTAGTGTATTTTATTAACGATTCAAGAAGTCCCAAACTCCCTTGACAATGCATTAGAAGATTATTAATGTCTCCTTTTTTTTCTGCTGCTGTTAACTGTTCCATTATGTCAAAGTACAAGTCATTGAGCTTTCTCAATGATTGTCCTTTATAGTTTTCTCGATATCTGGTAACAATTTCGGGTACTCCATCCGGTATTTTCCTAGGAAGCGAAGCTGGATATGGTTTCTCCTGAGTTGTTGTCTCTGTCTGGATCAGTTGGGTGGTCGTCTTTGTCGGTTTTTGTTTTGTCTGTTTGCCACCGAATAGTTTTTTAAAGAAACTCATGTTAGGGCACGTTATTTTATTTTTTCACAGAATTGAATCGCTTCTTTACAGTTAATATCAATATTTTAAATGGCAAATAATAAGGCAGGTTTTTTAGCAATTAAAAATGTAGGTATTTTAGCAAATAACGATGTTGGTTTCCTGGTGTATATAAATGCTATTGCAGCAATGTTGATTGCCAAAAAATCAAAAAAGGCAATTGCCCAAATTTTCGAGTTTTTCATTTTTTTAGAGTTGAATTGTACTTATGCCCGTTTTTGTTTATAAAGGTTACGATTATATCTGGATTTTTAAAGTTTTCTGGTAGCTTTTCCTCAGCTTCTTTTGGTTTACTACCATCATCCCCGTATGGGATTTCTATCTTATCAACTATTTTAATTTTTTCTTGTTTTCGTCACTCCTTAAAAACGTCGTTGTAAGCCACTGATTATCAATAATTGTTTTTCAATTTTGGGTGTCCCTGCGCTTTTTTAGCGTAAATTTGGTTTATGTTTATCCGTAAAAAGCCTAATAAATCCAAATCAGTAAGCATTCAAATAGTATCAAAAGAACGAGGTATTTATAAAGTTGTAAAAACTATTGGTAGTAGCCGTACGGAAGAGGGAATAGATTTGTTATTACATCAGGCACGGCATGAGTTAAACAAAATTCAGGGGCAATTTAGTTTATTCGGTTCACAAGAAGACTCAATAATAGAAAGCTTTCTTCATACGCTCAATAACGCTAATATTCACGTTATTGGACCGGAATTAATTTTTGGAAAGATCTATGATGCTGTCGGTTTTAAC
>Ga0307991_1000748_pt1 | contig 23249 bp, 10 predicted proteins | sample EllFjometagen131_FD_203146 | JGI IMG/M metagenome (GOLD analysis project Ga0307991, IMG submission 203146) | Marine microbial communities from Ellis Fjord, Antarctic Ocean - #131 | ecosystem: Environmental > Aquatic > Marine > Unclassified | place: Southern Ocean | collected 2014-10-08 | reverse complement strand
AAGGACCGGATGCCATGGCAATTTGACGAACCAGATGTATCTTCGCATAGATGCCGGAACGATTTCCTGATTGTAAGGAATCTGCCAGGATGGATTCAAAAGCTGGACGTGTAAGTCCCTGGAATGCACCCCATAATAACATGGCAACTAAAATTAACATAATACTGTTTGCCATTGCTAAGGTAATCATGGCTAATATCCCGACAATGGCTGAAACACGTAACATGTTTTGGCGTCTGTATTTATCTGCCATAATTCCCGCTGGAAAAACTATTGCAGTCATGGCAATTCCACTAACTCCAGCTGTAATTCCCAACAGTTCATTCGCAGTGAAGCCAAAAACACCTTTTGAACTTTCCACGAATAATATGACATAAAGACTGAAAATATTACCCATCCAGATTCCACGCCCAAAAGACTGCAAAGCTTCAAACAAAAATGATAATTTTACATTGCTATTTAAACTCTTTTCTAATTTCATTAGACTAGGAGAATAAAATAGCGCTTTCTGTCAATTTGTTCACAAAAATCTTGCCTTCAATTTTAAACATCAAATAGATGATGTCATCAAGAGAAGGAGATTAAGTATGCAAAAATATTTAAAACCTTTAATGAAAAGCTTTAAAGAAAATGCTGATCCAATCATTGCTGAACCAATGGCAAAATATATGAAAAATCTTTTCCCCTATTTGGGAATTAAAACTCCAATTCGAAAAGAATTATTCAAAGATTTCGTTAAAGAAAATGATATACCAGAATTATCAGATATAAAACAGATAACATTGGAATTATGGGATTTACCGGAGCGGGAATTTCAATACACAGCAATCGGATTACTCAGGAAATTTGAAAAGAAATGGGATAAGGATTTCATTGATTTGTTTGAACAACTCATAATAAGCAAATCCTGGTGGGATAGCGTAGATGGAATTGCCAGTTGGCTGGCAGGAGAACATTTCAAACGGTTTCCAAAACAACGTGATGAATACATTAAGAGATGGATGAAAAGCAATAATATGTGGCTGCAGCGGACTTGTATATTATTCCAATTGCATTACAAAGATGAAACAGATGTAATGTTGTTGAGTGGGATTATAATGTCTTTAAATACCAGCAAAGAATTCTTCATTCAGAAAGCAATTGGCTGGGCTTTACGAGAATATTCCAAAACAGATGCTGAAGCTGTAAAAAAATTCGTGGAAAATAATGAATTATCAAACTTGAGCAAAAGAGAAGCACTTAAATGGTTGAAAAACCAGGGGAAGATTTAGGGCTTACGGATATACGCAGATAAACACAGATTATTTGTTCTTTTTTTTGATCTGTCAGAGCTTGTGTCATCCTTCAGTTGCTGGAAACCGTCCTGATCATGTTGAAGGACGAAGGCGAATTTATTGTTGTCATCAATTTTCCTTGCCGAAATAATTCACAATTTCATTTTCAATTCAAAATTATTTTTGAGGTGTTTTTTATGCAGCGAGAGAAAATCTATATCGAACGCATCAAGCGTTTTGCCGATAGGATCAATAAACTAAGATATACCGAACCCAAACCTTTATCAGCTTCATTTATCTATGATAAGATCGAACCAATTTCTTATGAAAAAGCTTTGAAATCAAAGTTCAAACCGATTAAAATTGGTGATGAATGGGGAGAACTGTGGGGTTGTAGTTGGTTTAAATTTAAAGGAAAAATTCATGCTGATCTGAAATCAGAAGAAGTTGGTGCACTGATCGATCTGAATGGTGAAGGTTGTGTTTGGAAAGATGGCTCTCCCTGGCTGGGACTCACCAATAAAATACATTGGGATCTGCGTTCAGGAAAATATTTTGTTCCACTTGCAGTAATTGCCAAAGGTGGAGAAGAAGTCGATCTACTGGTAGAAGCTGGTGCGAATGGACTCTTTGGTGCGGGACAGAATGACTACCGTCTGCAGCAGGCTGAGATTGTTTGTGTTAATCGAAATAATATCAGACTTGATCTGGATCTAAAAGTTCTGATTAATCTATTCGAAGCATTGGAAGAAAAAACACCTCGACGTAGTAAAATTATTTATGAATTGAATGAAATATGCAATGTTTGGAATGATGGAAAAGGAATTGAGAATTGTTTAGAGATTACTAAGGAATTACTTTCCCAGCCAGCAAATGCTAGCTCGCTAACAGCATACTCTATTGGTCATGCGCATCTTGATCTAGCCTGGCTTTGGCCCATGCGGGAAACACGACGTAAAGGCGGCAGAACTTTTGCCACGGCTCTCAAATTATTAGAAGAATATCCCGATTATAAATTTGGAGCTTCTCAACCGCAGCTTTATGAATGGATCAAAAAAGATTATCCTCAACTTTATGAAAAAGTTAAGAAAGCTGTAAAAGATGGCAGATGGGAAGTTCAAGGAGCCATGTGGGTAGAACCGGATATGAATCTGGCTGGTGGTGAAGCTCTGATCCGCCAGTGTTTATATGGCAAAAAATTCTACCAGGATGAATTTGGAATTAATGTGAAAAATCTGTGGCTACCGGATGTTTTCGGTTACAGTGCTGCCCTGCCGCAAATTTTAAAGAAATGTGGTGTAGATGTATTCATGACGCAGAAGATCAGCTGGAACGAAACCAATATTTTCCCGCATCACACCTTCAATTGGGAAGGCATCGACGGTACAAAAATTCTTACCCATTTTCTGCCGACCAATGATTACAATTTGGCAAACCTGCCTTCTCAGATGATTACCAGCGAGAAGCGGTATGCTCAAAATGATGTTTCTGATGAATTCCTTAATTTGTACGGGATTGGTGATGGAGGAGGTGGACCATCCTGCGAACATATAGAAATGGGATTACGACAGCAAAATCTGGAAGGTGTACCTAAATTCAAGTTTGCTTTTTCCCAAGAATTTTTTGAAAAAATTGCTCAAATTCCATCTGAGAAACTTCCGACTTGGGTGGGAGAACTTTATCTGGAGTTGCATCGTGGAACCTATACCACACAATCTTTGATTAAAAAGCACAATCGCAAACTGGAGCAAAAGCTTCATGATGTAGAATTTCTGTCAGTACTGGCAGGAGAAATTCCAAAATACAAAATTGATCGGATCTGGAAAGATACACTATTAAATCAATTTCACGATATTTTACCGGGATCATCTATCAACTGGGTTTACAAAGATGCCAATAAATTAAGTGCCGAAAACTTACAAAAATTGGAAAAAATCGAATCTGAGCTAATCGCAAAATTCGCAGGGAAAATCGAAGAGAATAAAGAGAAATATATTGTCTTTAATTCTCAACCGTGGGCAAGAGAAGAGATTTTACGGCTGCCTGCTGCTGACGGACAATACTGGATCGGTGATGGAGAATCCAGTGGGATTTATACAGCCAAAGACGGATTTGTGGATTATGATATTCACGTTCCTGCTCTTGGTTATACTTGCATTTATCTCGAAAGTTCCGACATGGTTATTCCTGAGAGAGAACATAACTTTAATGCTTCAACTAAACATCTGGAAAATGATCTGATCAGAGTGGAAATCGATGAAGATGGATGTATTATTTCCATCTTTGATAAAGAGGAACAGCGTGAAACTCTAACTGGGAAAGCAAATCTATTACAAATGTGGGAGGATGAACCTAACAACTGGGGAGCCTGGGATGTAAACCATTTCTACCGGGAAACCACACCTGAACAGGCTAAATTAATTTCGGTAGAATTGGAATTATTTTCCGAATATCGAGCAATCATCAAACAGGAATTCACAGTTGGGAATTCCAAGATAATTCAAAGGATTTCTTTGCAGAAAGATTCACACCTCATCAAAATAAAGAATGAAGTTGATTGGCAGGAAGAGCATAAAATGCTGCGGGTGAGAGCGGATGTGCAGATTCAAACCAGCGAAGCCTCTTTCGAAATTCAGTATGGAACTTTGAAGCGGCCAACTCACAGTAACACCAGTTGGGATGCTGCCAAATTTGAAGTTGCAGCTCATCGCTTTGTAGATCTTTCCCAGCCTGATTATGGTTTTGCGTTATTGAATGATTGTAAATACGGTCATTTTGTAAAAGGTAACACACTCGATTTGAATTTGCTACGCAGCCCCAAAGATACCGATAAAGAAGCTGATCAACATAAACATTCATTCACTTTTGCTTACTATCCTCACAAGGGTAGTCTCATTGAATCTGATGCTTTGCAACAAGCTCATCTTTTAAATAGTTCGCTCATCATTCGTCCCATTGCAGAACTTCCCGAAAAGAAACACATGAGCTATTTCCAAGTAATTGGTGATGGAGTGAAAATCGAAACATTGAAACCAGCCGAAGACGGAAATGGTATCATTCTTCGATTGTATGAAACTGCCGGGAAAAGTTGTTCAATTAAACTAGAAGCATTTAAAGAATGGAATAAATTGATCGAAACTGATATGCTGGAAAATGATGAAATGGAGATAGAACTTGATAAATATTTCGGTGAATTGTTATTTGAACCATTCGAGATCAGGACGTTCAGAATAATATAGGAGAAACTTATGAAAAAAAATATTTTACTATTAATAACTATCATCACCATTTCCTGCTCAATGGTGAAAAAACAAACAGAACTCGCAATACCCGTGTGGTACAAAGCACAGGTAGAAGGTTATGTGATAAGTTGTGCAGAAGCAGAAAATCCTGATGAATACCTGGCAAGACTGGCTGCTAAGAATATAGCTTTCCAAACTTATCCAACTAAAATACAAAAACATCTTAATGATTACGTTGCAGAAAATTGTATCACTCCCGGAGATGAAACGATCCAGGCTGAACTTGATAAGATTTTTAATCATTTCACAAAATACTTAATGAATGTGGAAGAACCCAAAATGGAAATGGGAGAATCAGTTGTGATCAAGGTAAAAGGTAAAGGAGTGCGATGCTATGTACAACTTAAAATGGAGCAGCCATACCTGCACGCAAAATTTGTTCAATTTCTGGAAACCAGTGATCTGTATATGATTCCCAGTTTGAGAAATATACTGAAGAAATGTTTTAAGGATTAAATAATTTCTTTATTGGAAATTAGGACATAGGATTTCCCAGTGATTTAATAGTTTTTCTCTGGGACATCAGGTTTTGGAGTCAAGCTGTAATGTTGAGACGCAAAATTTTGCGTCTATACTTCAAAAAACTTTATTGCCTTAATTTTAATAAATTATGAAGTTGGAATTTAATTAACCTGAAGGAGGACAGACCTATGAGTAGAAGTTTTATAGTAATAATTATCTGTCTACTCCTTACGCAGATTACTGCAGCAAATGAAAGTATGTGTAATCTCATCATAGATTTGCAGGATATTGATGTTGAACAACCGGGACAGATCATTATTAATGTTTATCAAAATGAAGCAACCTGGAATAAACCTGACAAAGTTTACCACTCTATTTCTATATCTGGATTAACGAAAGAGATCGAAGTCGTTATTGATTCTCTAAAGATCAATGAATACTATGCAGTTCAGGTGATCCACGATAAAAACAAGAATGGAAAATTAGATTTTCGCAAATTCCCATTTCCCCGGCCAAAAGAAGGTGTCGGACTTTCCAATAATAAATTCCGTATGGGACCACCTCGATTTGAAGATGCAAAGATTCTGATAGATGAACAAAATGTTGAAATAACTATTAATATGAAATATTAGTGGACTAATGTAAAAAAGTTCTTGATTTATTAAGTTCAATTTATTAGAAATACATCAGATTAACTGGAGGTTGAACAGATGCGTAAATGTTTAGTTGCCTCATTAATTCTAATTCTCACATTTCTCTCAGCAGCAGAATTGCCCGATTTCAAATACATTGTAAGCAAGCAGCAGGAAGCAGCACAGCTAAAAATGGAAACTTATGACAGATGGCTGGATAACTTAAGTGAAGATCTACGCAATATGGATTGTTATGATGTCCGCTATTATTTCATTGATATCGAGGTTGATTTTGATCTGCACTATGCAGAAGGAATTGTAATTTCACAACTAGAGATTCTGGAAGAAAATGTTTCTCTTGTCAGCTTCAATTTTACTATGGATATGGATGTAGATGACATTCTTATGGATAATATTCCACTCAATTTTACACATGCGGATGAGCTTATCGAGATCGAGCTTGGAACTTCCTACAATACAGGTGATATGATAGAATTGGAAGTGCAGTATTCTGGGTTTCCGCAGAACAGGCTGAATGATGGAATGAAATTCCAGGAACATGCCGGAGTACCAATTGTGTTTACCATGGTTTCTCCCAAAGGCGCACGAAAGTGGTGGCCCTGCAAAGATACACCTTCCGATAAACCTGATTCGCTTGATATAAGCATAACTTACCCTTCCCAGTATACTTCAGCTTCCAATGGAATTCTTACAGAAGTAATAAATAATGGGAATGGAACCAGCACAGCCAACTGGCACGAATCCTATCCAGTTTGTACCTATCTTACATCTTTCGCTGTTACAAATTATCAAACTTATTCATTCAACTGGGAATACAATAGCAGCAATATGATGGTAGATAATTTTGTCTATCCTGAGCAGTATGATATCAGTGTTGCACTATTTTCACAATGTGAAGATATGCTCACTTTCTATTCCGAGACATACGGAGAATATCCCTTTATCACAGAAAAATACGGACATGCAACCTGTACAAACCTGGGTGCGCTGGCAATGGAACATCAAACCTGTACTTCCTTTGAATCCGGGTATATCAGTGATCCGGCTTCGGAGTATACAGTTGCGCATGAACTAAGTCATCACTGGGCGGGAGATGCCTTGAGTATTGGTGGTTGGGATCACGTGTGGCTTAAGGAAGGTTTTGCTTCTTATAGTGAAGCGCTTTGGGCGGAAAATCTATTTGGATTTGAAGGTTTGAAAGCCTATATGCTGGCTGAAGATACCGGTTCTCAACTGGATGAATGTCTATATCGCGATCCTGAAGGCAGTGGAGGTCATATTTTTAATATCGTGATCTATAATAAAGGATCATGGGCACTTCATATGTTGCGAGGTGTTTTGGGTGAGGACAATTTTTTTCAAATGCTGCAGAATTTTTTTCAAGATCCTGATCTTCTTTATGGGAACATCATTACGCAGGATTTGGAAAATGCTGCTGAAGATGTGTATGGTGAAGAGCTTGACTGGTATTTTGATCAATGGTATTTAAATTATGGCAGACCTCAATATCAGTATGTTCTCTATAGATCGGTTTTGGAAGATTCACTTAAAGTTACATTGCATTCTCAAGGTAGTTCGGGAGATCCTTTCGATATGTTTGTTCCGGTTTTATTAAATGGAAATGCCAGTAAAATCTGGGCTGCGGATGGATTTAATTATGATTCACTTTATTTAACTGGAAGTATTGATTCACTTGTCTTTGACTACGATAACTGGGTCCTTGATTATGGTTATTATGAGGTCTTACCCGTTCTGGATGAGATAGATTTAACTCGTGACGGATCAGTTGTTATTACTTGGAATGAATTTTATGATCCGATGATTGAAGGTATGAACGTATATAGAAAACAGGCGGGAGAAGATTATGTTCTTCTAAATTCTGAACCAATTGCTGCAACAGCTTACTATGATGATGAAGTTGTTCCTGGAGAAAACTATTTTTATAAGATCGCAGCTGTATTCCAAACTGGGGGAAATTACATCAGCAGTTATTCCAATGAGATCCAGATTACTCCTGTTGATTTCACACTGGATGAAGGGATTCTGCTGGTGGATGGAACACTTGACGGATTGGTCTCATCACCTTTCCCAACAGACGAAGAGGTTGATGGATTCTATGCTGAGCTATTGTCAGGTTACAATTACACAGAATGGGATATTGTAGAACTTGGTTCTCCTCCATTATCGGAAATTGCCAAATATTCCAGTATTATCTGGCATGCTGATGATATCTCGAATTATCCTTTCGTTGATGGAATATATAACATGAAAAGTTATCTATTGGCTGGTGGAAATTTATTTGCCTCCTGCTGGAAACAACTCAGTATGATCTCAGAAGATTTTAAAAATAACTTCCTATTCCTGGATGAAGCAACAGCTCATTCACAACCTGATTTTGCCGGTGCTTTTGGCATAAACGGGTTTGATGATATAATTGTAGATATAGATAAAATCCCTTTACCAAATTGGGGAACTAATCTTCAGTATGTGAATAAATTTATACCGCTGCAAAATGGGAATATGATCTTTGCTTACGATTCTTATTCAAATGATCCTGAATGGGAAAATGAAGTATGCGGTCAGCGATTTATTGGTGATTATAAAACATACATTTTAGGATTTCCACTTTATTATATGATGCAAGAGGAAGCGGAAGAACTTGTGCAAACAATCTTAGCAGATTTCGGAGAACTTAGCAGCGTGGAGAATAATGAATTGGAAATTATGAATTACAAATTATCCAATTATCCTAATCCTTTTAATCCATCAACAACAATTTCGTTTTCTCATACCACAGAGATCACAGAGGAAACTGAGTTAATGATCTACAATCTCAAAGGTCAAAAAGTGAAAGACCTATCCCAGAGCTTGTGTCATCCGGCAGGTGCCGGACGAGGGGAAAATACTTACTCAGTCACCTGGAACGGAACCGACCAGCACAATCAACCAGTTGCCAGTGGAATTTATTTCTATAAATTAAGATCAGGTGATATTGAACTAAGCAAGAAGATGTTGTTGATGAAATGAGAGCTTTGCTATTACAAGTGTATTTGTTAAGATACGCAGAATAATTGTAGCAACCTTGAGTGGAGGATAAAATGAGAAATTTAATTATTATCATGTGTATTGTGTTTAATATTAATGTATCCGCAATAATTATCAATGTGCCATCAGAACAACCAACAATACAGGCTGGGATTAATGTTGCCGTTCATGGTGATACTGTTTTAGTTCAATCAGGGACTTATGTAGAAAACATAAATTATAGCGGCAAAAACATTACTGTTGCATCTTTATTTCTTACAACCCAAGATACAACATTTATTTCTCAAACCATTATTGATGGTAATAACAGCGAGCGATTGGTTTCTTTTACGAATGGAGAAACCGAAGAGGCTAAATTGATTGGATTAACTATCAGAAACGGTTATGGTACTTATTCCAATCAACAAGAAGTATGTGGAGTAGGTATTTATATTCTGAATAGTTCTCCTTCAATTGAAAATAACATAATTGAAGACAACGATAGCTATTGGTATGTGAATGGCTGCGGAATCGGAATTCAAAACTCCTCAGCAAATATTAGCAATAACATTATCAGGAACAATAATGGTGCATACATGGGTGGAGCAATCTATGTTTATCAATCAGAAGATGTTGTAATAGAAAATAATATAATTTATGATCATTATACGGTCAGTGGTTATGGTGTAGATTATGGAGCTGGTATTTGTTTAAATCAATCAAATGACATTATGATCAAAAAGAATTTGATTTATGATAATATTGTTGGATTTAGTGGTAGTGGAATTGCTTTTAAAGGTAGTTCAGGATTTATATACGGAAACACGATCTTCAATAATTCTAGTTCAGAATACGGCAATAATATATTTATTGATAACTACTCAACTGCAGAAATAAAAAATTCCATTCTTTGGTCGGATGATACAAATTTTGGAGTAGAAATAGCTAATCAAGGTATTGCTAATGTGTCATATTCAAATATTAGAAATGGTTATGATGGGATTGGCAATATAGGCAGGAATCCTCTCTTTGTAGATATGATAAACAGAGATTTTCATCTAACTCTCCAATCTCCTTGTATTAATTCAGGTGATCCTGCAAGTGCATATGATCCGGACGGAACAATTGCTGATATGGGTTATTTCTATTTTGATATGAGTGATTACGGAAGTATTACCGGATTGGTAACTCTTGAACCGGGAATTGGAAATATTGAGAATGTTATTGTTACAATAGATTCATTTATAATATCTCCTTTTTCTGAAGGTGATTATATTTTTAATTTACTTCCTGGTTATTATGATGTCACAGCAAGTTTAGGATTGCATCATGAACAAACGATCAATAATGTTCAAGTAATTCAAAATGAAGTTACAACTGGAATAGATTTTTACTTAGAGAACACTAATACAAATATTGTAATTGAAATTAATCAAGATGGAACAGGAGATTTTACTGCAATTCAGGAAGGAATAAATGCTGCTATAAATGGTGATACAATTCTTGTTCATTCTGGAATATATTTTGAGAATATTAACATATTGGAGAAAAACGTAATTATAGGAAGTAGGTTTTTAACAACAAACGATAGCACATATATTTCCGAAACAATTATTGATGGAAGTAATTATGATAGTACAATATCTATTGAAAACGTTGAAGATACAACCTGCGTTATTAATGGTTTTACAATCAGAAACGGGAATGCCATTATAAATGGAGGTGGCATTTATTGTTATTATAGTTCCCCCCAGATATTAAATTGTTATATTACAGAAAATTATTCTGATCCTAGTGGAGGTGGTATTTATTGCGACTATTCTAATCCGACCATTAAGAATAACAAGATTTTCAACAACAGTGCTCTATTTAGAGGTGGAGGAATAGCAAGTTTTGATTCAAATCCAGTATTAATAAATAATAAAATTAATAACAATACCGCAACACATGATAATTCCAGAGGAGGAGGTCTCTATTTCAATCATTCCGCACCAATAATAATGGATTGCGATATTACCAACAATTGCTCTTCTGCTGCTGGGGGAGCAATTTCATTCCAATATAATGAGGGTGATTTTGCAATGATTAACAATAAAATAACAGGAAATTCAGCCAACTATGGTGGTGGTATCCAAATTCACAGCGGTGCAAATGGAATCATCGTTAACAACCTAATTGCAGAGAATAATGCCATAGTTGGTGGTGGATTGAGTATCCAGACAACTTCTATTACTCCATATTGTCCGGATATTATTAATTGTACAATCGTCAACAATCATTCTGAATTAAATGGTGGTGGGGTTTACATCGCTGAATTTTCAAATTCAAATATCATTAACTCGATAATTTGGGGAAATGAAGCTGAAACTGGTGAGCAAGTCTGTTTAAATTGTTATATTTCAGATCCAAATTTTTACTATTCAGATATTCAAGATGGTTTTAATGGTTTTGGTTATACTGGAACTGCTTCAAGTGAAGAGTATGAAGGAGAATATGAAGACAATATTTTACTTGAGCCATTGTTCATAGAACCAGAAATAAGTAATTTTCACTTCATGCAAAATTCTCCGTGTATAAATGCTGGTATACCAGATACAATAGGTTTGAATCTTCCCAATTATGATCTTGATGGAGAATCAAGAATATATGATGGAAGAATTGATATGGGAGCTTATGAGTGGCAGGGAACAAGTACAGAGAATTATGAATTATCAATTGTAAATTACAAGTTGAATAATTTCCCCAATCCCTTCAATCCCGAAACAACTATAAGATATCAACTTCCAAATAATGGAAAAGTAGAATTAGCTATCTACAATCTGAAAGGACAAAAAGTGAAGCAGCTTCTTAGTGATCAGCTATCAGCAGGTCAGTATTCTGTGGTTTGGAATGGTAGAGATGAATCTGGTAAACCAGTTGCCAGTGGAATATATTTTTATAAGTTTAGATCAGGTGACATTGAAGTAAGCAAAAAGATGTTGTTGTTGAAATGAGTAACCTCAAATCCCCTTTTTCCTTTACAGAAATTCTTACCCGCCGATTTTTACAGCAATTAATATTTTAAGAATGTAAGATGTAATGGAGTTATAAGATATGAATAGTAATGAGATCAGGAAACAGTATGTTGATTATTTTAAGAAGAAGGATCATGAATTTGTTACTTCGGCGCCTGTAATCCCATTTGATGATCCCACACTGCTTTTTATCAATGCCGGTATGAACCAGTTTAAGGATATTTTCTTAGGAAAGAGAAAACCGAAATTTAATCGAGTTGTGAACAGTCAGAAATGTATTCGAGCCGGTGGGAAACATAACGATCTGGATGAAGTGGGCAGAGATGGTTACCATCATACATTTTTCGAGATGCTGGGTAACTGGAGTTTTGGAGATTATTACAAAAAGGAAGCAATAGAATGGGCTTGGGAATTGCTTACAGCTGTTTGGAAACTTCCTAAAGATAAACTTTATGCAACTGTTCATAATTCTGATGAAGAAGCTTTTCAACTTTGGGAAACTGTAACTGATATTGATAAATCTCATATCCAGTATCATGGAGATAAAGATAATTTTTGGGAGATGGGAAATACCGGACCTTGCGGTCCCTGTTCTGAGATCCATTTTGATAGAGGTGAAGAATTTTGTAACTTGAAAGACAACCCGGATCATCAATGCAAAGTGAATGGTGATTGCCACCGTTATATTGAACTCTGGAATCTTGTTTTCATCCAGTTTTTCAGGGATGAAAATGGAAAATTGAATCCGCTGCTGAATAAATTTGTAGATACAGGTGCCGGATTTGAACGTATCTGTCAGATTCTGCAGAACAAAAATTCCAACTATGATACTGACCTGTTCCAGCCTCTTATTAAAAAGATAGAAAATATATCCGGAATAAAATATCATACTGATGAAAGAGGTACATCCCATCGCGTTATCGCTGATCACATCAGGGCGTTAGTTTTTGCCATTTCAGATGGGGGAATGCCATCAAATGAAGGACGTGGTTATGTGTTGCGTAGGATTTTACGACGTGCTGCCAGGCATGGTCATCTGCTGAAGATGCAGGGGGCATTTCTGTATAAACTTGTAGATACGGTTATTGACATGATGGGAGAACATTTTACAGAACTTAAAGATAAGCAGGTTCATGTTAAAATGATCATCAAAGCCGAAGAAGAGAGATTTAACGAAACTCTGGATAAAGGTTTGAAGATCTTTCAGGAGATCGAAAAAAGAACTAAAAATGAAATTGCCGGATCAGATGTGTTTACACTATACGACACCTACGGCTTTCCACTTGATCTTACTAAAATAATGGCAGAGGAAAAAGGTTTAACTGTTGATGAAGAAGGCTTTAATGCTGAAATGGAAAAACAAAAACAGAGAGCCCGGGAGGCAGCAAAATTTGATTTGAAAACGGATGATATTGATTGGATAGAACTGTCAGAGAATGTTCCAACCGAATTTACAGGTTACGCCGAAAATTCTTCAAAATGTAGAATCGTGAAATATAATTTAGAAAAAGATATTGTGAAATTGGTGTTGGATAAAACTCCTTTTTATGCTGAATCGGGCGGACAGATAGCTGATACTGGAAATATTGTTAATGCTGATTGCGAAATATTAATTAATGACGTTCAAAAAGATACAGATCAGTTCATTCATTATGGCAAACTGCAGAAAGGTGAGATAAACAATAAGGAATATACAGCAGAAATAGATATTGAAAGACGCATGGATATTGCCAGAAATCACACTGTTACACACCTTTTGCATAAAGCACTGAAAAGTGTCCTGGGCGAGCATATCCAGCAGAAAGGTTCTTACCTGCATCCTAACCATCTGCGTTTTGATTTCACTCATTTCAGGCAGGTTAGCAAGCATGAACTGGATATTATTGAAAGAGCTGTTAATATCGAAATTCGAAAATGTTTACCATTGAAAACAGAAGTCATGAATATAGAAAAAGCAAAGAAAAAGGGTGCTGTTGCTCTGTTTGGCGAGAAGTACGGTGAGACAGTAAGAGTTGTAAGCATTGGAGATTATTCCAAGGAATTTTGTGGTGGAACTCATTTAAAATATACAGGTGAAATTGGATTTTTCAAGATTACTTCCGAGTCATCCATTGCTGCTGGGATTCGTCGGATCGAAGGCATCACCGGTAAGCAGGCTGAAAAATATGTTAAGATACTGGAAGATGAAATTGATGAGATCGGACGCCAGTTAAATGCACCATCTTCTTCAGTTTCTGATAAGATAAATAAAATGATTTCTGAAAATAAAAAACTTCATATCCAACTTAAAACTATCCGGGTGAAATCAGCTGGAAATACATTAGATCAGCTGATTCAGAAAGCTGTAGAGATAGACGGAACTAAAGTTGTTATAGCCAGTATCAATATTCAAAATCCGGGCATGATGCGTCAGATAAGTGATCAGCTCCGTGATAAAATGAAGTCAGGAATTGGTGTTCTCTTTGCCGAAGTTGATAAAAAAGTCTCCATTCTGGTTATTGTCACAAAAGATCTTACTAAGAAATATCATGCCGGTAAAATTATCGGGAAAGTAGCCCAAATTGTTGATGGACAAGGTGGTGGTAGACCAGATATGGCTATGGCTGGCGGGAAAAATGTAGCTAAGATCAAGGATGCTATAGCAAGAGTTCCGGAAATAATCCAAGCTATGAAGCAGGATTAACAGGTAAAATTTGTTCCCTATAAAATGAAAATATTATTTATCCGTCTCAGTTCTCTCGGTGATATTGTGCTTACACAGTCTGCGGTACAGGCTGTGCATAGTAAATATCCCGATGCTAAAATTCATTATCTCACGAAAAGTGTTTTTGCACCTATAGTTGAAATGTTCAATTGTGTTGATGAAATTCACTACTGGGAAAAAAAATATTCACTTTTAAAAGATATCAGAAAGATAAAATTTGATGTTGCAATTGATCTTCATGCCAAATTTAATACATTTATTATAAAGAGCTTTATCAATGCAAAAAGAAATATTACATATAACAAAAAACATCTTCTGCGAAGGCAGATAGTAAACAGAAAAACAGATAAAGTTATATCATCAACTGTTAGTTTGTATTTTAATGCGCTAAAAAAAATCGGGATTGATAGCAAAATAGCTGAACCTAAATTGTTTACAACTAAAAGTATTAAAATGCCCGAGAAGTTTCAAATTTCTAAACATGTAAAAAATATTGGTCTTTTCCCTGGTGCTCTTCATAAAACAAAGCAATATCCAATTGAACAATTAGCTGAATTTATCAATTCTGTTCCTGACGCCTGGAATTGTAGATTCATAATATTTGGATCAGAAGCTGAGCTTGATCTGGCAGATAAATTGGATTCTCTAACCAAATCAATTATATTAGATCTATGCGGCAAATTGACTTTGCAACAACTTGTTACTGCTATCGATAAAATGGATGTATTGATAACAAACGACAGCGGACCGATGCATATTGCTGCTGCCCTGAAGAAACCTCAAATCGCGATCTTTGGAGCTACCCATCCTAAACTTGGATTTGCACCTATGAATAGAAAAGCAATTGTATTATCTGCCGATCTTTCGTGTCAGCCGTGTACACTTCATGGAGGAGAAAAGTGTCCAAAAAAACATTTTAAATGTATGAGATCCATCTCCTCTGAGCAAATAATAAATTCTTTAAATTCAATTATAGCTGAAAATACTCTTTAAATCAAGCTGCAATTGTAAATATACTTTACACAAGAAAAACATTGTTGACAAATAATTCTTAAAATCTTTTTTGAGTTTGAATCTTAACGATCACATGGGGTATTTATGGAAAGTAAACTCGAAAAAGTAATGGGTCAATTTGTTACAAATGACAATAATCTAAGTAAAAACATAATAGATTTGATCGAATCGGATAATAGCAAAATTGTTGAGATTATTGGCGGATCCGGATCAGGAAAATCTTTGATCTTCAAAAATCTTATTAAGACAATGAAAGATAATAATATTGCAGTTGAATATTATTGTCCCCGTGTATTCCAATATAATCATTTCAAGCAGATTTTGCAGATGATAGCAGGCATTAATGATCAGGAATATTATAAAATGATCGATGCCTCGGATAAATTTAATTTTAAAAACAAATATGACCTTTTTTATTATTTTTCAGAGCAATTGAATAAACGTAACTTAATTAAACCCAAAAACATAATAATTTATGAAGACTTCTATTTAAATGACTATACAAGAGATTTTATAAAGTACATTATTCAGTACTCCTTAAAGCAGAATATCCAATTCATCATATTCACAAGAAAGGAGATCTTTCCATTTTCTAATAAGATTCCTATTGCTATTCCCAGCAAAGAACAGATTAAAAATATATTAAAAAATGTTCTACCCGAAAAAGGTGAATCTCTCTTATCAGAAAGCGAGATCATACATAATATCTCCGGTGGGAATTTAGCTATTATTGATTACATAATCAATAACTTACTATCCAAAAAAAATAAAACTTTTGATTTTGATTCTTTTCTCAAGAAGAAGTTAGATCTAACTACAATATACTCTCAGCAGATCAGTAAATTAACACAAAAACAGCATAAGCTGCTTTTCATCATTCTCTTACTAGATACAGATGCCTCAGAATCAAGGATAAAAGAAATAAGCAAATTAACTTCTATAACAAAAGACTTGAATTTATTATTAAAAAATAGATTAATAATGAGATATGGTGATTCATTTTACATAAAGAAAGTAGCAGTAATTAAACACTGCTTTGAAAAATTGCCAGATAAAAAAAGAAAAGAATACTCAAATTGTATTTTGAGTTCTGTTAAACTGGAATACAAAAAAGATATTTGTGTTATATTGGGTGATGCTAAAAAACTATGCTATGAGGAATGCTTAGCTTCACTCTCCAAACTTAAGGATTACCAATCATTAATAAGAATATATAACCTTTATATAAAGCAAATTTCAGGCCCTGAAAAACAGAAAGAAATTTTACTTAGTTTAGGTAGGGCTAACAGGATAATTGGAAAACTTGATACTGCAGCTGAATATTTCCGTAAAGCGCTAAAACTTGCTGTAGAAAATTCAATTTCCTTAAATGAAGTGGTGTATAGTTTATCTGAGGTTCTGTATTCAATGAATTCTTCAGCTTTTGCATTAGAAATATTAAAAAAATATAAAACAGATTCTGATGATAATGAATTAAGTCTGAAAACATATTTGCTAAAAGCTGATATCTTGTTAGACTTGGAAAAAATAGATGAGGTTGTAGATTTAACGAGGAAAGCATTGAATGTATCTGATCAGATCAAAGATGCAAATACCAGATTTAAATATAAAGCGAACATAAGAAAACTAAAAGGTAGAATTGCTTATCGTTTAGATGACTGGAAAAAAGCAGAAAATGAATTTAATGAAGCTGAGACACTCTATAGCAAAGTTAAAGATCTGGCTGGGTTAGCTGCAGTTTATAACAACCTTGGAGTACTGGCAATGTACCAGGGTGAAATGAAAAATGCTGAAACATTATATCAAAAGAGTTTGAAGTTTGAAAAAGAAAGATTTAATTTAAGTGGTATCTCTGTTTCACAATGTAATATTGGTAGTTTATATGAGGATAAGGGTGAGTACAAAAAATCCATCAGCTACTTGAAAAAAGCATTGGAAATACAAAAACTTCTCAACGATAAATATAAAACAATCAGCATATATATAAATATTGGTGTATCCTATATGGATAATGGGAAATATGAAGAAGCTGAAAAAGCATTTATTAAATCATTGGAAATTGCTTTAGAATTCAATATGTATAAAAATGTGATCTCTGCATTGAATAATCTGGGAGCACTTTTCTTTAAATCCGGTAATTTTGAAAATGCAATAGATTATTATGAGCAGGCTATAAAAAAATCAAAAGATTTCAATTTCACAGAAGGATTAATTAAATCGTATAATAATATTGGCGAGCTTTATGAAAAACGGGGAGATTTTAATCTGGCGTATGAGTACTATTCAAAAAGCTTGGAATTCTTACCCAGTATTACAGATGAGATCATGAAAGCGGAGCTTTATGGAAATCTGGGAAGTGTTTTGACTTCCCTGCATAAGTTCAAAGAAGCTTATGCCTATCTGGTAGAAAGTTACGACTTTTTTAAAAGCTTGAATGCAAAAGATAAAATTATTGAAGGAGCATTGAATCAGGCTTCATACTTTATTGAAACCAGAAATTATGAAAGTGCAAATTACTATTTAGATTCGGCACAGAAACTTGCTGAAGAGATAGAAAAAGAATCTTCGCTGGGAAAATGCTGCTACTTGCGGTCATTATTGGAGAAAAAAGATAGCAAGGTAGCTCTTGACCTATTGAAAAATGCAATTGAATATTTCGTGAAATCTAACAGTAATATTGAGCTGGCTGTTGCTAATTATGATCTGGCATCCCTTTTACTTGAAGAGGAAGATTGGGAACAGGCGCTGCAGATATTGAACGATAATAAAAAACTTATCAAAGGATTAGGTGCAATTACATTACTGGAAAGAAACGATATCCTGATTAAGAAAGTTTCCAAAAAATTCGCTGTAGAACTTAAAGAATCAAGAGTTCAGGAAACACTGCTGAACAGTTTTTATGAAATAACTCAAGAGTTGAATGGTATTAGCGATTTTGATCTTCTAATTGAAACAGCCTTAGATAAATTAATAGATTTTTCAGAAGCTGAAGGTGGATTATTTACTCTCTATAATAATAAAAGAGTAAAAGATAACTGGGAATATGTAATTCTAAAGGGAATTGATGGAAGAGACGATAACCTCCCTAAGATCATGGAATTAATTGAAGAAGCTTATGATAATGGAACAGGTCAAAATCATAAACAACCACATTTTGCTCCTGAATATAATAACATAATCCTCTTCCCGCTGGTGGTAAGAAACGATAAAAAGGGTGTTGTCTGTCTGTTCACAAAACATGGATCGCACTATTTCACTGAAAGGATGTTTAACCTTATAAGTGCACTTTGTAATCAGATAGTAGTAATTGTAGAGAATATCTCCTATGAAAATTTACAAAGATCTCATGAAAATATTCGGGAAGAATTAGCTTCATCCAGCACATTTGCCAATATAATTGGTAAAAGTAAGAAAATCCAGGAAATCTTCCGCATGATTGAAAAGATAAAGAATACTCCTACCTCTGTTTTACTGGAAGGTCCAAGCGGAACAGGAAAAGAACTTATTGCACGGGCAATTCACTATAACAGCAACAGAAGAAATAAAAAATTTGTAGCTCAATATTGCGGTGCATTACCGGAAACCCTGTTGGAAAGTGAATTATTCGGACATGTGAAAGGATCATTTACCGGCGCATCGCACGATAAAAAAGGTCTCTTTGAAGAAGCTGATGGAGGTACTTTCTTCCTGGATGAAATTGCTGATATAAGCCTTTCAACTCAGGTGAAGCTTCTCAGATTCCTGCAGGATGGTGAGATCAAACGAGTGGGCTCAACACAAATATATAATGTAAACGTGCGGGTGATCTGTGCCACGAACGTTTCCTTGAAAGAGAGAGTGGATAGCGGTGAATTCCGGCTAGACCTCTTTTACAGGCTCAATGTTATAAAGGTTGATGTTCCATCTCTTCAGGCTAGAAAATCTGATATCCCTCTATTAGCAGTTCACTTCTTAGATAAATACTGTCAGAAGATCGACAAAAAAGTAAATGGTATTACCGAAGAAGCCATGAAATATTTGATGAATTATAGCTGGCCCGGAAATATCAGGCAATTAGAAAATGAAATTGAACGAGCTATTACACTTTCAGAAACTGATTCTTCCATTAAATCTTCAGATCTTTCAGAGGAGATCTTCCATTATAAACAACATACTGAAACTGTACAATTATTAGAGAACAGATCAATGAAAGATGCTGTGGAAAAAATGGAAAAAGAGATGATCCTGAGAGCTCTTGATCAGTATGACGATAATCAGACGAAAGCTGCAAAAGCACTTAGCTTGAGCAGGCAGGGTCTTATAAAAAAAATGCAGCGCTACGGAATTAGGAAGTAAGCTTAAAATAAATAAATATTGTTTTCATTAGGAAGGTTAATGAAAAACCAATTTAACTTTGTAGCACTTGATATTGAAACTACAGGTTTTGACTTTGTTGAAAACGAAATAATTGAGATCGGTGCTGTCCGTTTTGAAAAAGGGGATGAAAAAGATAGATTTTCCATTTTTGTAAAACCTCAAAAAAAGGTACCAAAATTTATAAAAAGACTTACAAATATCACCGATGAACAATTGGCATCAGGTGAAAATCTAACTAATGCGCTCATTTCACTACAAGAATTTCTTAAAGATGATATCATTGTTTGCCATAACACTTCATTTGATATTGGTTTTTTGAATACAAAATATAAAGAAAAAAATCTACCGGAAATAACCAATCAGATCCTCGATACACTTGATTTGAGCAGGATCTACCTGCCATTTATTCTTAATCATAAACTGGGTACGGTAGCAGAATATTTTCAGGTGGATCTTACCAATGCTCATCGTGCCATTGCTGATGCAGAAGCAACCGGAAAAATATTATTAGATTTTATAGATTTCATCTTGAAGAATATCCCAATGAAGATCAATCACAGAATTTTCGAGGTTTCTAATCTGCTGTTGGATAAGATCGGATTATCGTATTTCCTGCAAAAAGTTATAGAGTATCAAAAAGAAACTGCACTATTAAAAAAACATAGATCCGGTATTGATTTTCATAATAGGAATTATATTGAACATAAACCCCATAAAAATGATGATCCTTCTATTGATGATATATTTGGTAAAGACGGTATCTTCAGTAAGCATTTCAAAAAATATGAAATTCGTGAAGGGCAGATCGACATGGCTAATGCAGTCCTGGATAAATTTGAAAAGATGGAATTCCTGCTTGTGGAAGCCGGAACCGGAGTAGGTAAATCATTAGCATATTTGATTCCCTCAATTAAATATACTCAACGTGAAAATAAAAAAGTAATAATCTCCACAAATACAAAAAATCTTCAGGAACAACTCTTCTACAAAGATTTGCCAATAGCGAAAGATTGTGTCAATATCCCTTTCAAAGCAACCCTACTTAAGGGCAGAAGGAATTATATCTGCGAAAAAAGATGGTTGGAGACAGCGATCGACCTGGATAAAATGATCTCTTCGGAAGAAGCGATTTCCTATATTAATTTGATCGTTTGGAAAGAATTCACAAAAACAGGAGATATTTCTGAAAACAGTTCTTTTAATGTAATTAGAGATCGACGAGTTTGGAAAAAAGTCTCTTCCGATAGTTTCCTTTGCCGTAATAAAAGGTGTCCTTACTATAAGAGTTGTTTTTTAATGGATATAAGAGGAAAAGCTGAAGAATCAAATCTTGTTATCATCAACCATCACCTGCTTCTGGCTAATATGCAAAGTGAAAATGCCGTGCTGGGTGAGTTCGATAACCTGATAATTGACGAAGCTCATAATCTACCTCATCTCGCTCCTGTGGAACTTGGGATCAGCCTTTCCTATCCTGATTTCAATAATTTTTTTAATCAGCTTCATTCTGTATGGAATAAATACCAAACTGGAATTCTGGTTAAATTACGAGCAGATGCAGCAAAAAGTGATTTCCCTTCAAAAAAAGAATTACTATTAAAAATTGAAATTACTGAAAAATTGATTGATGATCAAAAAAATATTTTTGCTGATTTCTTTAAGAAGATCGGTGATGTGGTTGCAGATAAGGGAAGTTACGGAAAATTACGCGTAACAAGCTTGGAAGATCATAAATTCCTTTCCGAAGATCTTGAAAAGATCATCATTTTCTGGCAGGAATTTTCACAAAGCTTTATGAAAATAACTAACATATTCTCAGATGTGAATAAACAGCGATTCATTGATTATGATAAACATAAAGAAGCATTAGAAAGTATTTCGAATATGATTTCAGAGTATCATAATACCCTTACCACAATGTATAATCCCGGATTTAAAGACTTTGCCTTCTGGATGGAATCGTTTCAGACAAATGATAAAAAATATCCTTCTGGAGTTTTGGTTTACTGTCCATTGAACGTAGATCAGATCTTATATGATAAATTATACTCAACAGTTAATTCAGTAATTTTTACCTCTGCCACGATGGCTATACGTGATAATTTTAAATATTTTTCCAATCGGATGGGTTTAAATTTACTGGAAGAAGGCTTCGTTCAGGAGCTGGTTGTGAAATCTCCATTTGACTATCAAAAACAAACTATGGTTTTAGTAGCCGGATTCCTGCCGGATCCAAAAGACAGGTTTTTCTCTTCACAAAGTGCTGAAATAATCAGGAGATCTGTTGAAATAACAAAAGCGGGAACTATGGTTTTGTATACATCATATAAAAATCTCAATGAAGTATATGATATTTTAAGCGAAGAATTATACGGGAAAAACATACTGCTTTTAACACAAGGTAAAGGATTAGGCCGTTCAGCAATGCTGAAAGAATTCCAGAAAAATAAAGAATCAGTACTTTTCGGTACGAACTCATTTTGGGAAGGTGTAGATGTCCCGGGTGAATCTTTGCAATTGCTTGTTTTGTATAAATTACCCTTTATGGTTCCTTCTGAACCAATTGTAGAAGCTTATCTGGAAAAACTGGAAGCTGAAGGGAAAAACAGCTTCATGCACTATATGCTGCCTAATGCTTTATTGAAGTACAGACAGGGTTTCGGCAGACTTATCAGACATAAAACAGATCGAGGTGTGGTTTTGGTGCTGGATAATAGAATATTTACTAAAAGATATGGCCGCTACTTTAAGGAGACGATACCTGCTCGTACCTTCATCCCGCAAACCGATATTGAGATCTATGATCATTTAAGTAAATGGTTTAAAAAAAGAAAATAAATTAATAATTTTCAGTTCATATATCCAATAAAATTACAGATTATCTTAGTCGACTCCACTCAAGGCTAACTCATTAATAATAGTTAAATTACAAAAAAAATAAAAAAGATTTGACATATAAATCTCCAATTTGATTTTGACACCTCGTGTAAAAGCCAAGGTAGCTAAATGAAAATAAGCTACTTTAAAGCCAAGCCTGCATGACAGGCTTTTAGATCTTTGAGGAGGAAACATGGCTAAAGAGAAGTTTGTAAGAAGTAAACCACATGTGAACGTTGGAACAATTGGTCACGTAGATCATGGTAAGACCACACTCACAGCAGCTATTACGCTTTACCTCAGTAAATCAGGTGGAGCTAAGTTTGAAAGCTTTGACAGCATCGATAACGCTCCAGAGGAAAAAGAACGTGGAATTACAATAGCGACAGCACATGTTGAGTACGAGACAGCGAATCGTCATTATGCTCATGTTGATTGTCCTGGTCACGCAGATTATGTAAAGAACATGATCACTGGTGCCGCTCAGATGGACGGAGCTATCTTAGTAGTAAGTGCAGCTGATGGTCCAATGCCACAGACTCGTGAGCATATCCTGCTTGCCCGTCAGG
>Ga0307991_1000746_pt1 | contig 23329 bp, 22 predicted proteins | sample EllFjometagen131_FD_203146 | JGI IMG/M metagenome (GOLD analysis project Ga0307991, IMG submission 203146) | Marine microbial communities from Ellis Fjord, Antarctic Ocean - #131 | ecosystem: Environmental > Aquatic > Marine > Unclassified | place: Southern Ocean | collected 2014-10-08 | reverse complement strand
AAATCAACCCCTAATGTTAAAGGAAAGTTTAATCCTGGCGCAGTATTCTATTTTTTTAACTTGACGGCAAGGCGAAAAAGATAGTTAATGAGTGTCAAATTTAGAAATAATTTTATAAAGGAAATCTTACCATGGCAACCACGGACAATAAAGCTAAAAAACAGGCATTAGATTCCGCCGTATCACAAATAAAAAAACAGTTTGGCGAAGGCGCTATCATGTCCCTGGGCCAGCATTCCAACGCACGCTCAATGGACACTATCAGCACCGGAGCTATAACCCTGGATCTTGCCATTGGCATAGGGGGTGTTCCTCGCGGAAGAGTCGTAGAAATCTACGGCCCAGAATCATCAGGAAAATCAACCCTGGCGACACACATCGTAGCCAGCGCACAGAAGTCTGGCGGCATCGCCGCATATATCGACGCAGAACATGCCCTCGATCCTGCATACGCGTCGAAGATCGGGGTTAATATCGAAGATCTTTTGATCTCACAGCCCGATAGTGGTGAAGAGGCGCTCAATATCGTCGAAGCCCTTGCGCGTTCCAATGCCATCGACGTTATCGTAGTAGACTCTGTTGCAGCCCTAGTACCTCGCGCCGAACTCGAAGGAGAGATTGGAGACACGCATGTCGGCCTTCAGGCCCGGATGATGTCACAGGCTCTACGTAAACTAACTTCAACGCTTGCGCGTTCTAACACTTGCGCAGTATTTATCAACCAGATTCGCGAAAAAATCGGAGTAATGTTCGGTAGCCCAGAAACAACGCCGGGCGGACGGGCCCTGAAATTCTATTCATCGGTACGCTTAGACATCAGAAGAATCGGGAGCATAAAGGGTCCCGATAATCTCGACAAAGGAAATAAAACGCGCGTAAAAGTCGTCAAAAATAAGGTTGCCCCACCATTCAAAATTGCTGAATTTGACATACTCTTCAATGAAGGAATTTCGCGAGAGGGATCAACCCTAGACCTCGCCGTAGAATACGGTATCGTCGACAAGAAGGGGTCGTGGTTCAGTTATAACGGCAATAGACTGGGACAAGGACGCGATGCCGTAAGAGACGATCTCAAGGGCAATACAGCCCTTCTCGAGGAGATAGAGGCACAGGTGATGGACTATCTTAATGTCGGCATAGAAGAGCCCACCAAGGAAAAGAACAAAGAACCCGCAAAAGTATAAACTTGTCCTAAGAGAAAAATGCTTACGGCACGTTACCACCCCCTTGGGCGTGAGCATTTTTCTCTTTTACCTGTTTCGCTACCATCGAAAAATGATAAGTGCTGATGTCACGTTTCAAATGGCGTCGATTATCGCCCTGAAATCATCAGAATAGATATTAAGTTCGTTCATTGTGGATCGCAACGCCTCGATCTCATCACGAAATGCCATGCGCGCAGCTTCTTCTCCAAGTAGAACAGCATAATTTAAAACCTTTTTATTTTCGATATCCTGCCTAATATCATCGATATCGTCTTTGATCTGAAACGCCATGCCGAAATGATATGCCGCGCGCTTAACGGTATCCAACAGATCAAGATTGCCACCGCCAAAAAGCCACCCAAGAACAAATGATACCTCAAAAAGCGTAACAGTCTTTTTATATATAACGTCCTTCACCGAATCAAGGTCCCTTCCTGGCGGACAAATATCAAGAAACTGCCCGCCAGTAGCCCCGATAATACCTGTATTACGCGTTACATTCTCCAGCGCAGCAAAACATATCCTGTTCGCGTCGGCGTCCAAAACAGTCCCGCGAAGAGCCTCTGTGTTGTAACATATAGCGCGATACCCTGCAGCAATCAAAGCATAACTTGCCAGTAGCGCTATAGCTTCGCCATAGACCTTATGCGTCGACGGAAGATCCCTACGCTCGTCATCATCATCCATGCAGGGCAGATCGTCAGCAATCAGCGATGCTGTATGAAGGAATTCAACCCCCAGTGCCACATGCTTGACATCACTCTTTTTTCCCAGCGCCTCGGAAACCATCATAACAATAGCCGGACGAAACCGCTTCCCGCCGTTCATCAAAGCATACTCACAAGCATCGCGAAGCGTAGTCTTATCGCCAAGAAGCGCAAGGTTGTCGCAAAGGTTGTCTTCAACAGCCATCTTGTACTTCAGTAAAACTTTCTTGATATTCAACCCCTTAAACCCTCTTTTAAATAAATCTTACGCTTAGATTTGAGAAAGAATCTACCATATAGCTCTATTATCGCACAATCTCATCAGAACAAATAAGCCCGCTAATCGTAGCACAAGGATAGCTCATGGACCTCTTGCCCATCATGGTCCCAGGATTAGTGACACTGTTGCATCCAAGTTGCACATCGTCCCCAAGAATGACCCCAAATTTTCTAAGCCCTGTATTAATATGTTTACCATCAATGGAAACAACTACCGTGCTACCATCCAATTTGAGATTAGCACACTTAACCCCCGCCCCAAGGTTGACCCTGTTGCCCAATATAGAATCTCCGACATAGGCAAAATGTGCCGCATTAGCACCATTGAGCATAACAGAATTCTTTATTTCCGTAGAATGGCCAATAACACAAGAATCTCCAACAATGACATTACCGCGAATATATGCGCTATGCCGAATCGTGCAGCCCCTGCCTATAATGCATGGTCCTTTTATGTAGGCCCCAGGTTCGACGATCGTCCCTCTCCCTATGGAGACACTCTCGGGGTTAACAATATACGACCCACGTTCGATTACAGCATCGACGACCCCTAGTTTTTCCCCCTCAAGGTACTTCTTTATTCGAGGTAGCACCTCCCAAACAGAATTGCAACCACCAAAAAGATCTCGGTGCTTGTAAGTTGTAATATCAAAAAAGGATGATATTGAAATGATATCCATCAAACGTACCCTTTGGTTGGATTTCGCTATTATTCATGAATCCGTTATATCGAAAAAAAAGGAAAGGTTGCAAGTGCAATCGATATCTTTCAAAAGATATACAGAATGATATCATGAGAAAAGCTTAAGACTAAGACGCTCTCCACAACATCTGTTATTGATTATCTTTATATATCTTATATAATCTTCTTCTTCTGTTGCGGTGGAAGTGTTCAAAACTCCCGCCATTCCAAGGTGATTCCTCTGTTTGTAAGATGTTAGCGAGGTGTTGATAAGGTGGTGCTTGTGAACAAATTCAGCTTACCGTCAATCTTATGATAAATCTTATGAACAGATCTCTGGTAGTTATCGACAATATTGTTTATGGAAAAAGAACTCCCGTAGTCACTATTCCACAATTTCTGAACAGAAGAATTATATATACTTATATATCTCTTCTTAATAGTTGCGGTGGAAGTGTCAGTAAGTGTCTCTCTTTGCAATGTAATCTTTCTGTTCACAGAGGGTAGCATAGCTTGTCGATAACGTAGGGGTTATCAACGCCGATAGAAGTTACTGACAATTTCCTTAGAGATATGAACGCTGTTTTGACAAGTTGCTGACAAAATTGTCGATAAGTAGAAAGGCCTAAGATTTTCTGTCGGGTAAGCTTTTGAGAGATTAAAAAGAAAATCTGGGTGAGAGGATTCGAACCTCCGACCCCTTGCACCCCATGCAAGTGCGCTGGCCAAGCTGCGCTACACCCAGAAAATGACCGAAATTTTATACCACTCCGATTCCTTCGAATTTGAAATCGGCTTTTTTAAATTCGCGAAGAGCGACATTGGCAGAATTTTCTATGATCTTTTCAAGAGAATCGCCGAGATCAACATCTGCTGCTAAGATGTCTACTGTTATTGATGCTGTGAAATGTGCGCCGCCGCGAATGCCTTTGACTTTGAAATTTGCAAAGACGCCGTCTTTCTTTTTGGCAATGCCAGAAAACTTTATTACGTTGTTGTTAGCTAAATCCATACTAATGTTCCCTCTGTGTGTGAGATTATTCATTCTAGATTTTTCAGCGCTTTATCGTCAACGGAATTTGATAATCATCGATGTGTTTGAAGCACTGGTGTCGTATGTTAAGCCACTAGATCAAGATTAGCGCGTAACACTAGTGAAACAGTTGAAGTTATTACGGGTCGGCGATATCATTGTTGTTCCACGAGGAATTTGAGGGAAATGTGATGCTTTCTGAGAAGTTGCTTGCGATGGATTGGCAAGCGATACTAAAAGATGAGTTTTCTAGGCCGTACATGGATGATCTGGCGATGTTTATTGAAAATGAGCGCATATCTGGCGTACCTGTATACCCGCCAGAGGATTCTGTTTTTAATGCCTTCAATCTTACACCTTATAATACTGTTAGAGTTGTTATTGTGGGCCAGGATCCATATCATGGTCCTGGACAGGCTCACGGTCTGTGTTTTAGCGTGCCACAAGGCATTACGCCGCCTCCGTCTCTGTTGAATATTTTCAAGGAGATGCGATCGGATCTTGGGGTTCCAGTGTCGGCTCATGGGTGCCTGGAAAGCTGGGCGCGACAAGGTGTGCTTTTGTTGAATGCGGCGCTTACGGTTAGAGATGGGCAGCCACAGTCTCATTATAAGAGAGGGTGGGAAAAATTTACGGATGTTGTTATATCAAAGCTTAGCGAGCGCAAAAGTCCTATTGTTTTTGTGTTGTGGGGTCGTTTTGCTTGCAAAAAGTGTCAGCATATTAATCCACAACACTATACGATGAAAGCTCCACATCCTTCTCCGTTTTCGGCATTTGGCGGATTTTTTGGTTGTCGGCACTTCTCCAAGGTAAACAAAATTTTATCCGATATAGGCGAGGAGCCCGTTGACTGGCGACTTTGACGATTTTGGCATGATTTTTGCATTAACATTTGCAAAATTAGAGAGCTTGTCGTGTTGTTGACCGGCAGGGGTAACAAGAATTTCACGATTCTTTTGGGGACGTTAGGTCTTTTCTCTATATGGCACTCTTAAGTAAAGACGTCAAGGGAGGTCGATGGTTGTGAAGTTATCAATAAATGGAGTTAGATAACAGTGTATCAATCGGATATTAGCAATATTTTTCGCATATCGCTGATTGTTGTTTTGGGGTATTGTGACGGATATGGGAACTATGTTCCCTATTTTTGGCAGATTCTGGTCTTTGCGAAAATTTCTGATGCTGAACGTGTATATTATCCTGATATTAATATTGATCAAAAAAGAGGCAATATGAAGAGCGCTGTAGCGTTATGTGAAGCAGGTTCTGCCGTCACAGGAATCTCGAGCAAGATTATGTGGCAAGGTTGATTTGGAAGACTAGCAAAAATAACCTTTTAATTTTCACTAGTCGATTTATGAGAAGATAACAGTAATAATGGAGTATAGCGATGGCCGATAATGAAATTTCAAGAGTGGGTAAATTACTCAATTCGCAGGTGGCTAAGAATGCACGAGCTTTCGTTAAAGATGCAGGTATGCAGAGAGATGTCCCTGTGTCGGATGGGACGATGAAGTCGGAGAAGAGTCCTTCGTTTAAGGGCGTTTTGAAGTCATATCTCGATGAGGTTAATACCTTACAACACGAAGCTGATGCCCAGATTCAGCGACTCGCTGCTGGCGAAACCGAAGACCTTCATGAGGTTGTGCTTGCTATGGACGAGGCCGACACGGCCTTTGATATGATGATGGAGATTCGAAACAAGCTCGTTAAAAGTTATCAGGAAATAATGAAAATGCAGACCTAATGTTTTAAGAGTGCTATACAATCGGCAAAAACCTTTGAATGTATTCCCTAGAATATCATTGTGCAGGATATGGCGCCGACGCCCGATTCGTATACATTGTTGGGTATGTTGGAATTGTTGTCATTATATGATCCTTTTAAATCAAAGATCATCAGGTCTATATAGCTGTTTTTTGGTGCGTAGCTATACGAAAGGATGGCCTCGCCGATGAGACCGTAGTCGCGTCGTCGTCGGTCGGGGTATGTGGCGTGGGCATACTTGTATTTGTCTATCTTGCGCTTGCCGTTGATTTTTAGGCTCCATTCTGTATCAAACCTTCTGGTGTATCTTAGGGATATCTCATGTTTGTTGTATACCTGGGCGACGTTATTGTCACGCGGTGACTTGTCAAATCTATGTATATATGTGGCGTTCCATGTATTTTTCCTATTTTTAACGAAGTTGATATCGATGTCATACTGGTTTAATAATCCAAACGTCTTATTTACTCCTGTTGTTGAGAAATGGTGCCTTCTTTGATATGTGCCGCCTAAGTTAAGCTTTAGGCGCGGGGATCGTATGTAAGTATACTTCAGGGCAAGTGTTATATAGTTTTGGTATAGATGTTCCGCTATGGTAAGTGTTGTCCACGATGCCTCGCTGCTAAGTTCGTGGGCGGTGTTGAATGCTTTTATAATTCCAGTCCCATATGTAAACAGACGTAAATCGTTGGCGTGGACGACGGCATTGTCCGAATAGTAGATGGTTATGTCGTTTTTCCACCTGTATCCTTTATGCTCAAGAGGAAATTTATGCGATAGCAATAGGGCCGCAGCGGTGATTCTATCGCTGCGCAGGCTGGGATCCGAGACAATGCTTGGGTTCGAGGGGTCTAGTGGCGAGGGAATGGCGGCTCCAGATCCAAGTGTTGTGTTTGAGTCCCAGGCGTGGCTTAGGAAAAGGATCTTGGTGAGCGAGTGTTCTCGTGCGGGAGATATTTTTGCTAAGAGGGTCTCGACATTGGCGCGGACATCCAGAGGGATTTTGTTTCCAAGCACTGTCTCGAATTCTTCCTTGGCTTTGTTTTTGTTTCCGAGAGCTAAAAGCGTTCTTCCTGTTTCTAGACGAATTAGGTGCATGTTTGGGTTTATATTGAGAGCCCTTTTGAAGGCGAATAGCGCTTCTTCGTATTCACTCATTTCATAGGCGGCGCGACCCATCTGATAGTTGAGAAAGGCGTTGTCTGGGTCTTCGAGCATTGACTTGCGATAGGCTTCAAAGGCTTCTTCAAATTTCCCCTCGCTAAAAAACCCCTCACCCGTCAGGAAAAATTTTTGTGCTTGCGAGATACCGTACGATGGCTGTGAAGACGTTGCTATTTCTTCGGAAAACTGGACCATTTCTGTTTCTGGAATCTCTGTCGCAATGTTTTTGACGACAGCATTGTCTGTGTTCTGTGTCGTATCGATTGTTATGATTTCTGTTGTGTTTTGTTCTTCACCCTTCACAAAAGATGGCGTATTAAGAAGAAGAATAATTGAAAAAAAAGTGCTATACTTAAACATGCGGTGCTCTTCATGATAGATGGGTTCAAATTAATACCAACAATACTTGTATCTTTGTGATTTTTTTTTTACAAGGCTATTTTGTGGATGCTGTAATTTTTGCTTTTGACGTTTTTTTTATTGTAATTGCAGTGTAATTGTTTAGGGGAATATAAAAGGTAAAAAATTGGAGGGATAAATATGTTTTCAGGGTCATATGTAGCTATAGTAACCCCATTCAATGATAATGGCGATGTTGATTATAAGATTCTTGCAAATCTTGTTGAGAGGCATGTGTGTGAGGGTTCCGATGGTGTTGTTCCATGTGGAACGACCGGAGAGGCGTCGACGTTGTCGGACGAAGAGCAGCGCAAGGTTATCGATGTTGTTGTCAGGGCTGCCGCTGGAAGAATTTCTGTTATTGCCGGAGTTGGTAGCTGCGATACAAAAAAAAGCGTAGCCATGGCGCGACACGCTAAAGATTGCGGTGCTGACGGCGTTATGGTCGTCACTCCATATTATAGTAAGCCAACACAGCAGGGGTGTATTGCTCACGTTGTGGAGATTGCCAAGGTAGGGGTTCCTATTGTTTTATATAATCATCCAGGAAGGACCGGAACGCGGTTGTCGGCAGAGACGATAGAGACTATGGGTAATATCCCAGAGGTCGTTGCCGTTAAGGAAGCCTGTGGCGATGTCAATATTGTCATGGATATCATCCAAAGTAGCCCTATAGCGGTGTTTTCTGGCGACGACAATCTTACAATACCATTTATGTCAGTAGGCGCTGTGGGGGTTATTTCTGTTGTGGCCAATATTATCCCCCGGGAGTGGTCGGCGATGGTTCATAAACAAAGAGAAGGGCGCCGAGATGAGGCCCTGGTTGATGCTTATAGGTATCGCTGTCTATGTCGGGCTCTTGTGAGTGAGAATAATCCTCGCGGAGTAAAGTACGCTATGGCATTGCTGGGGCTATGCTCTGCGACGACAAGGCTTCCTATAACAGATATTTCCGATGGTGGTAAAAGTGCTATACGCATTGCGATGGAAGATGCGGCCATTTCAGTTGCCGTGTGACGAAGTTCAGTTAAGGATTAGAACGACGTATATAGTTTAGTGTGTGATGGATATGGATGGAGGCTCGATGTCTCGAGTCTGCTCTAATATTGGCGATACTTCGGAGTTTATAAAGGCGTTGACCTGATGTGGTGCCATTCCCACATGGTCGGCGGGGTTGAGGTGCTGGCGTAGCGCTTCCCTCGTTAGTGGTATATCGTTGTCGGCGCCAAGGCGATCTAAAAGATCGTTGGCTGTGCCTTTTTCTTTTATTTCTATGGCGACATTCATACTGTGTTTTCTTAGGATCTCGTGTACCTTTTGTCGGTCACCACCATTTTTTACGCATGCCATTAGTATCGATTCTGTCGCGATGAATGGCAGTTCGTTGTTGATATGTTTTGCTATTATGGCTGGGTATATGCGCATATCGGCAGTGATGTTTGCCATTAGTGTTAGGATGCCATCGACGGCGAGGAATGCTTCAGGGATTACTACGCGACGGTTTGCCGAATCGTCGAGAGTTCTTTCGAGCCACTGGTTTCCTGCTGTATATTTTGGGTTGTCGGCCAGTGTCATTACTAGTCTGGCGAGGGCGCAGATGCGCTCGGAGCGCATTGGGTTCCGTTTGTATGGCATAGCAGAGGAACCCACCTGTTCATCTTCGAAAGGTTCTTCCACCTCTTTGAGGTTGGTGAGAAGCCTTATATCGGTAGCGAATTTTTGTGCCGTTGTGGCGATGCCCGAAAGGACGTCTAGAACATGAACATCTTGCTTGCGGGTATATGTTTGACCTGATATACGAACAACGTGAGGAAATCTCAGCTTGGCAGCTATGCTGATATCTATGGTCTCTACGGCGTCAACATTTCCGTTGAAGAGCGACAGAAATGATGCTTGCGTTCCGGTGGCTCCTTTTACACCCAGCAGGCGTAAATTTTCTTGTCGATATGTGAGGTCTTTGATGTCGAGAAGGATGTCTTGAAGCCATAGACATGCGCGTTTTCCTACTGTTGTAAGCTGTGCTGGCTGGTAGTGCGTGAATCCTAGACATGGGAGATCTTTATGTTCCTGCGCAAACGAGGTGAGTTGACGTATTATTAGGACAATCTTGCTTTTAATGACCGTCAACGCGTCGCGAATCTGTATGATCTCGGTGTTGTCGGTGACGTAGCACGATGTTGCCCCCAGGTGTATGATAGGCCTTGCCTTGGGGCATCGGTCGCCGTAGGCGTGAATGTGTGCCATTACATCGTGGCGCAGCGTTTTTTCATACTCCTTGACGATGTTGAAGTCTATGTCGTCGATGTGATCTCTAAGCTCGGCAATCTGCTCTTCCGAGATGTCTAATCCTAGCTCTCGTTCGGTCTCGGCTAACAGTGTCCAAAGCCGTCGCCACCAGGAGTGCTTGTTTTGCGGAGAGAAGATGAAGCTCATCTCTTTGCTGGCATATCGTTCTGTTAGCGGGGATGTGTATTGATTATTGTCCATTGTTCACCAGGGAGTTTATTGTGCTTAAGAGTTCTTTTATTGTAGACTTTTGTTCCTTTGATAGTGAAGCGCTTTTTCCCTTAAGAAGGTCTTTGGCTGTTGTCAGGAGATCTATGGCTCTTTTTCCCGTGTCGGAGCGTCGCTTGTCACGCTGTGCTAGAGGAAATCGTTCTCTTATAAGAGTGATGAACTCTGCCTTGGTCTGTCCGCTGTATTTTTTGACGATTTCCATTTTTTTTTCTAATGTCCCAGACCTGCTTGCCAGTGTATATACAGCTTGTCGTGGGATTATTTCGAGTTGGGGCAACATTTTTTTGGGGAGCGCGCAATGGAATTCGTAGTATTGCAGGAAATTGTATGGTGTCTGTCTGTTGCCGTATGCGGCGAGTAGCCATGAGGTAAAAGCGCCGTCGTGATAGTTTTTAAGGATGTCCTGAGCTTTTTTTATTCGCTCACCATGCAGTATCGCCGCCTGATTGTTGATGGCTTTGACTTCAGATGTTATCGTTATCAACGATGAAAGGTCTTTGTCAATGCTGACGGTGTCTTCCGATACATGGTTATTGAGAAGGGCTTTTATCGAGGCTTTCTCTTTGTCGGTAAGATCTGTTACCCTGAAAACCCCCGCAAAACCCGATAAGGAGCCGTCAATAGACTGTTTTGCTAGAGCTACTGTTTTTTTTGTCGGGGTATTAGCAGTTTTTTTTAGACGGCTTGCTAATAGGGTGTTTACCTTGTTCATAATATAACCTCAGAGGCAGTTTATGATCTCATGTGTCAGGTTGCTATAGTCTTCTGCTGCTCGACTGTTCGGCGCTGTCTCGAAAAGAGGCTTCCCGTATATTGAAGCTTCGGAGACCGAGATGTCGCGACGTATTTTAGAGTTGAAGACCTTTCCAGGGAATGTTTGTTCTATAACATTAAGGAAGGCATCATTGCTCTTGCCACGACTATTCCAGAACGATAAGGCAACACCCAGAACCGTGAAGGGGTGCCGCGATGATATACTTTCCATGAATTGTGAAAGCCTGTCCATACCTTTGACGCTATAAAATTCCGGTGTAGCACATATTAGCGAATGCTTTGCCGCGATGAGCGCTGATTCTGTCAGCCAACTTAACGATGGTGGTGTGTCGATGATAGCAAAGTCGTACTTGACCCCCTCTAGGACATCTTTAAGGCGCTCGTGGGAGTACCTATCTGCGGCGAGGGCTCCGGTAACTTCTACGCGCTCAAGCCATGTATCTGCCGGGATGATGTCTAAATTCGGGATGCTTGTGTTTTTTATAACATCGTCGACCTGTTTCGTTCCCTGAAGGACGGGCGCTAGGCTGTCGCAACTGTCAGGGTCATACCCCATCCCAGTTGTCATGTTAGCCTGAGCATCAAAATCTATCAGCAGGACTTTCTTTTTGTGGAATTTTGTTAGGGCGGCGCCAAGGTGTATCGCCGTTGATGTTTTGGCGGTTCCCCCTTTGAAACTTGCAATAGTTATCGTTTTCATGATCTTAATCTTCTTTTTGTGAATATGGAGAAGAAAGCTTTAGGTTGATCCTTTCTGGTATTATAGTTTCGATGAAGTCTTCGATATTCACCTCTCCGTGGACGATATTGTCGCGGGTTCTCAATGTTGCTGTACTATTCTCGACTTCTCGATCGCCAACGGTAAGGATGTAGTTGATTTGTTCAAGCTGGGCATTCCTTATTTTTTTGCTGACAGATTCGTGGGCGTCGTCGATGTCGCAGGAGAAATCGTTTTTCTTCAGTAGGCGTTGTATGTGTCTGGAATGTTCTACGTGCCTGTCGGCGATAGGAATGATCCGTAGCTGATGGGGGCTTAGCCATAATGGGAATTTTCCGGCGAAGTGCTCGATGAGTATGCCGAAGAATCTCTCGACAGAGCCATAAATGGCGCGGTGTATCATCACGGGTCGGTGGCGTGTTCCATCATGGGCAGTATATTCAAGGTTGAATTTTTCAGGCAGGGCCATGTCTACCTGTATGGTTCCACATTGCCATGTTCTTCCTATGGTGTCGCGGATATGTACGTCGATTTTTGGTCCGTAGAAAGCTCCGTCCCCTTCGTTGATGGTGTATTCGCCTTCGAAACATTCCAGGGCATTTTTCAATCCTATTGTTGAAAGGTCCCACATCTTGTCGCTGCCTATTGTCCCCCTTTCGGGTCTTGTGGATAGTTCCAGAGTATATGTAAGACCGAAAGCTGTGTATATCTTGTCGACAAGGTGCAGAATTTTGAGGATCTCTTTTTCTAGGTCATCGAGTTCCATAAATATATGGGCGTCGTCCTGATGAAAACATCGAACCCTGAAAAGCCCTGAAATGGCTCCCGATGGTTCGTTACGGTGTACGACGCCAAATTCTGCTATGCGTAGTGGGAGTTCTTTATAGCTATGAAGGCGGGTGCGATAGTATAGGAGGCACCCGGGGCAGTTCATAGGCTTTATGGCGAATTCGCGGTTATCGATATTTGTTGTATACATGTTTTCGCGGTAATGGTCCCAGTGTCCCGATGTCTCCCATAGTTCGCGGGACATTATTATGGGCGTTTTTATCTCTTTATATTCGTCTTCTTTGTGGCATTCTCTCATAAATGTTACAAGCTGCTCCCAGACAAATGCTCCCTTTGGATGTATAAGCGGCATCCCCGGTGATTCCTCGTGAAGGGAAAAAAGGGAAAGTCTTGTGCCTAGAATTCTATGGTCTCGCCTTTTCGCCTCTTCAAGCATATGTAGGTGCTTTTGGAGTGTTTCCTTGTTAGGAAATGACACTCCGTAGATTCTTGTGAGCATCTCATTGTTAGCGTCGCCACGCCAATATGCTCCGGAGGTCTTCATTATTTTTAGCGCCTTGATTTTTTTAATGCTGGGGAGATGTGGTCCTCGGCATAGGTCTAGGAATTCCCCTTGACGATATGCTGTAAGTTCTATGTTATTGCCTAGATCTTCAATCAATGCACACTTGTATTTGTTTTTGGCGAAGGTTTTAAGCGCTTCGTTTTTGCTTCCAATAATCTCACGTCGAGGTATGTGATTTTCTGAGATTATCTTTTTCATCTCTTTTTCGATCTTCTTAAAATCATCTTCATGTACCGTAAGGTTTGCAAAATCATAGTAAAATCCCTGCTCTATTGAAGGTCCTATGGTGGGTTTTGCTTCTGGCCACAGTCTTAATATGGCCTGTGCTAACACGTGTGCCGACGTGTGCCAAAAAACATCTCTGCCCCGGGGATTGTTAAAATCAATAAGCTCGACGACATCGCCATCATGGAGTTCATGGGAAAGATCGTACAGCGTCCCATTAATATCGACGCATAACGCTTGGTGTGGGTCTCGGATATTTAGCTTGTCGGCTAAATCTTTAGCGTTACTTCCCTCGTCTATGTCGTGCGATGAATCGTTTTTTATTGTGATTATCATAACTTTTATAAGCCTTACAATTGAGAAAAAATTTGAGAAGCTTTATTTTACAGAATTCGACACAGGAATAAAAGCCAAAATTTACAGGCATGGAGATAACCAGTGAATATAGATATAGCAATAGGGGCCGGTGTTGCCCTGGAAAGCCCTCTTTTTTATCCGCGCATATACGGCGTATTTGCAAAAAATAACAAGAAAGGGATAAACAAAATTATTTCTGAAGAGCTCGACGTTCTTTCGCGACGCTTCGACGAGATCGAAATTCAGGAAGCGTGCCAAGTGCGAAATGCTATGAAATCTCGCAATCTTGCCGTAACGTTGATAGATGATGGCGGAAAGCTTGACAAAACAAAACTTGTTAAAGCTATCGAGGTTATTGAAGGAGAATTATATTCTCTCGGACCAGATCGCGCCGTAGACGCTGAGCGTGATGAGCATATATTGCGCGTATTGAAACTGTTGCGCGACGAGAAGAAATTCGACGTGCTCCTTAAAAGGATCGGGAAGCCGTACTCTAATAAGCTCGCCGAAGAGATCATTCGCGATACGGTCCACCTTCCCCTTAAGATGATGATAACAGACGCTCATGCTCGTCGCGCTGCCTTATCGGCATGGTTGTGCTACCTACGGCAAAATGTTGGGTCATGTTTTGCAACAGCTCCCGCAATAATTATTCAAAAAGAACAGCCAGAACGGTTTCTGGACGACATTAATGAGTTGTTGAGCCTTGGGAGTCTTAAGCGCACCTTCGGCGGAGTAGAGCATTCTGTCCCTCTGGCTGCAAGCTGGGGGGTGGGAGACCTTAAAAAACCATTCATAGTTTCTAAGACGGAGGAAAAAATACTAACTCCAATATGGAACTCTCCGGGGATCACGGCGGCTCTTGAAGCTGCGAATATTTCCAGGGAAAAGCATACGGATTTAATTTCGCAGGCTATCCGTTCTTTGGCGCCGGAACAGGGCACATATGTGATGAATGCTGACGATCTCATGGGTCAGGTACTTCTCGATTCTCTAGGGCTTACAAAAGACGATATAAAGGAATATGGTAAAACAACAGAGCGTTTATCGCGAATGAGTGTCTTAATGCAGGGAGCTGGGCAAACATCTGTCAAAAGAAAAGAGGATCTCTTCGGGATATTGTATGCTAAAGCTAAAAAAGCTTTTAAGTTGCTTACAGAGAACCCTTTATTGAAATCGTGGGAGTTTTCGCTTGCTTCCTTCTGCGATACGAAAACCGATTTTTCTCGGTGGAACTTGTATTCTAGCCTTGGTATGGAAGAAGATAAACCGCACGGTATCGGCGAATGTATATATAGGAAAGCTAAAGAAAAACTCGAAGAAGTAAACCGAGAGGCACACGAATATCATGAAAAATATGATTTGTTGTTTCCTCACGTAAAACTTCTCGAAACACGAATAAAACGTGCTTCGTCTGAGGAGGAAAGCCGATGGATACGTGCCGAATATCAGCGAAGCTCAAGCGAACTTAATATATATGCTCAGGAGCGCGACAGGGCGTGGCATAAAGGAAAAACTATTGCGGAGTTACTTAGCTTTATGGTCGGATGGTATGTAAATAAATTTCCGGAATATTTTCAGGAGGTTTACGATGCCGATATGCTCGATATTAAAACTGCTCCGTATGATGATAGTCCCGCAGGTTTCAGGCTTCTTTATAAATTTGGGCGCAGCGCTATTTCCACGTGGAGCATGATCTATAACGAGGTGGAATTTGTCGATGCTTTGTCGGCATTTTTTACGTCTACTGAGCCAGAAATCGTTAGTACTGAAGGTCTTGGAAGTCTTGAGCGCGATATTTCAGAGATTGTCACTGACATCGTTATGAAGGTGAAAACCCAGGATTTTCTTGAGACAGCATTTCATCGCATGGCTATAGCTCACGGTGTTCCTCCAATAAAAGAGCCTTTGAAGTATATCGATCGCATTGAAAAGAAACCGTGGGCATATACATCAGGCGGAACCATGAATACGCTTGTTAATTGCTATTATCAGCTAGACCACGATCCCGAAGAAGAATCGAAATGGGTTGAGAATGAGTCCGAGTTGTTTGTCTTTTTTCTTGAATGTATGAGGGCGATGCCTCACAATCTTTCAAAGACTTATGAAAAAGATCCAGATCGTTCTATGCTTATCCATTCCCCCACCCATGCTTTTGTGTTTAAGCCCGGAACGAGTCCTTTTAGGGATGGATGGGTCGACAATGAAATCTATCCATATTCCTGGGTGAGAGATTTTATTGTTATTCCTCGTAGGAATTTCATCTCGGAGATAAGATTAAATAATGATGTTATGGAGAAACTCATAGCAGAGCTTGTGAAAAAAGCCCTGCCTGACTATCACCATAATATGAGGAGGGCTTTTGCGTCTTTGCCAGCGGTGATGACTTGTATGGAATTCAGGGAATATGTCCTTGAAACGCTGGCAAAAGATCGTGCAATTTGTCGTGCATTGTTGTCGGAAGATGTCGATGGCGCTATGTATTCTCTCCTCCCTATTTTCCCTGGTTATAAACTTGAAGACAACATAAAGAAGATTTTCGAGACTATGAAGGATATTGATGTCCATAGAATCATAGACATATACAATAAGGTGGCACACGAATATATTTCTAGTTCGTTTGTCACGGCGGAAGAATTGCAGAATGTGTGCAAGAGCCTTCTCTTACTTCTGACGGGGTCGGCAAGGGCGCCTAGGAATTATCATAAAGAGATAAGTGACGCGGCGCGAAAGTGTGGCCTTGCTATGCACGAACCCGTAATCTTTGCCGATAGCAACTGGGTCAAAGATTATTTCGGGTTTGTTGTCAATCCGGGTACGGAACAATTAGAGCTATGGAGGGTCGATTCTATAGGACGTAATGGCGCTCCGATGGCATCGTGGAAAAAGTGGGTTGATGGTAGTCGTAAAAGCCCGAACTGGGGCATCTATAAGGTTCCGTATGAGTATGGATTGTAAACGGGTGTTACGCATTTAAATCCCCTAGGGATTTATGCTATCCTTGATACAATTATATTTTTTTACAAGAGGGAACATAGAAGTTTTTGTTGGTGAAAAAGCTGGCTGTTGTGTATGGTAATTTGTCATTATCGCAAAAAGTATTTTGGTATGGGCATCTTGATGCAGGCATCCTAGTATATGTTAAAAGGGTGTGATCGTGATTGAACTGCCCACAAATAAATAAAAAAGCGTGGTGGTGAAAAAAAAATGTAAAAAGTATTTACAAAAAAATGCCACAAAGATTATAGATTGAAGTGTAGTTTGAAAAAAAATCCCATATCCTGCTCCAGGGGTGGCTAGAAAGGCAGGACGGGAATTAAAGACAAGCTGGAAATTATTTTTAAAAGTTGCCTTTTAAGGGTTGGTTGTAACAAAAAAATTGGAGAGTATCATGAAAATATTGAAATCGCTGATACTGAGTGCTGCTAGTGTATGCCTTCTTGCTAATGTGCAAGCACAGGAAGTTACCAGTGGCGCTGAAGTAAAAATCGGTGGAGAGGCTCGTTTAGAGTATCAATCTAAAACAGAAAAGTATGATGGTAATAAGCTTATTGGAGGCTCAGTACCAAAGGCAAACAATGAGTTTGACGTAGAAGTAAACTTGACATTCGATTATGAGACAGAAAATACTTGGGGTGGAATAAAGCTTGAGTTTGATAACAATACTGGTGTTGGTTCTCGTAAGGGAGATCACGTCGATCTAGAGGATGCATTTATCGGCATAAGAGATCAAGTCGATCTAGAGAAAGCATTTTTCGGCATAAATATTATGGAAGAAGGTTCTTCACGTTTTGATGTTGAATTTGGTCGCAATCAAGGCGATAAAATCTTCGAGTCTAAGGTTCAGTTCGACAGCTACTTTGATGGTATTTTCTTGAAATATGCTAACAGCTTCGAAAATGTTGGTGATTTCTATGCTCACGTTGGTTCTTTCATGGTCAACGCTGTTATTGATCATTATGCTTTTGTTGGTGAAATTGGTTTACTAGACATTGCCGATACTGGCGTATACGCTAAGTATTCATACATCGATTGGAGTAAGAACGGTGCGAGTACTCTTACTCTTAAAGGTATAGGTACTGCCACTGCTAATCCTTACAAATATGAGATTTCTCAATTAACTGCTGGCTGGAAGCTTGATCCTGAAGTTTTACGTGCAGAGACTGTTGTCTATGGCGCATATCTTTGGAACCATGCTGCAAAAGGAATTGCTGAAACTAACAACAAGAAGAAAAACCGCGGTTGGTATCTCGGTGCTAAAGTTGGCGAGATTGTTAAAGCTGGCGATTGGTCTGTAGAGGCCAACTACCAACATGTTCCTGCGCAGGCTGTTCCAGGTACAGCTACACTGAATGATGCTAGTGGAATTGGTCGTGGTGATAATCAAACAACTACATTTAGAGGTTCTAACTACAAGGGTTATGAACTTGATGCTAAGTTTGCTCTCGCAGATAACCTGAACTTGCAGATTGATTGGCAAGCTTCAAGTGCTGCCGATAAGACTATTGGCGCAAAGAACACATACAAGCAATTAGAAGTTGAAGCTATCTTTAAGTTCTAAGTAAGTTCGTTTAGATATAGTTATTGAAAGGGGTCCTTGTCGGGCCCCTTTTTTGTGTGTGCTATGCGTTAAAAAAAAATAAAAAATTAGATTGCATGATTTTTGTATATTCTATAAGTAAGCATAGTTGTATGGTAAGGTGATATTTGATTTAAATATTTAATGGGGAAAGGGCCATGGAGTATTTGCGAGCATTTTTTTATAGGACGAGTACTGTTGTAATATGTGTGTTGATGGCTGTTGTGCTTACTTCGTGCGAGCGGCAGGAGAATGTCGTTAATGGCCTTACAGAGCGTGAAGCTAATGAGATAATAGTTTTCTTGGCGAGCAAGGATATCAAATCAACAAAAGTAAGAAGTGAGGAAGAGGGTGGAGGCGGTGGCCAGAAGGTGCTTCTGTGGAATCTTGCCGTTGCTTCATCGAGGGTGACAGAGGCAATGGCGACACTTAATATGGCCGGTCTTCCTAGAAAGAAGGGGCAAACTCTTCTGGGGCTGTTTGCCGGCGGTGGTTTGGTGGCTTCGGAGGCTCAGGATAGAATACGATATCAGGCGGGGCTTGCAGAACAGATAGCAGGCACCATAAGAAAAGTCGACGGCATCATTGATGCAGATATTCAACTGTCATTCCCAGAAGAAGAGGGGTTTGGTGGCGGAGATAAGCCCCCGGGTAAAGTTACTGCATCGGTATATGTTAAGCATCAGGGGATTCTTGACGACCCCAACGCGCATTTGGTCACAAAGATTAAGCGTCTTGTTGCAAGCAGTATCAATGGTCTGGAATTTGAGAATGTTACAGTTATTTCTGATCGTGCACGGTTTTCCGATGTGACCTTCCGTGATGGTGGTGAAGGTGGTCGCGATGCTGGCAAGGAGCTCGTGAAAGTGTGGTCCGTAGTCGTCGAGAAGGCTTCAGTAGGAAGATTCCGCACAATTTTTGTTGTATTTTCCATATCTATGCTGATATTGATCATTGTTGTAGTGTGGACTTTCTGGAAAGTATATCCGCTTCTTAAGCAGGCGGGGGGTGTTAAGATGCTTTTCGATCTCAAAGCGACTTCTAAGGGCAAAAAAAGCAAAGAGGCTCATCCTCTGATTGAAGAGAGTGAAGAAAAAGATGATATCGAAGAGGAAGAGGGTGAAGAAGAAGAAGACGAAGAGGATGAAGAATGAGCAGGGGAGTATCCCTCAGAAGCATTGCGATGTTGCGTGTTTTGCTGAATCATTATCATCGTGATTCCGTGGAGTTTCTGATCAAATATCTGTCTGACGAAGAGAAGCAATCCGTTTTAGATATAGGAATAACTAGCGGTGATTATTCTGTGATAGCTGATTTGTCGAAGGATGTTATACAGAGATTTCACTACTCATGGTTGTATCGTATTGTTGAGAAGGTTCCCGAGGAGTTGCATCCTTTTGTTTTTGCATCTTTGACGAAATCGCAGGCTGAGGGGCTTAGTGGTTTGCTCGAAGAGCCGATGCAAGATGTTTCCCTTCCGGACAAGACGAAGCAATTCTTCATCGATTATTTATTCCCATTTTTTAGCAGTCGCAATGTTTTTCCTCGTCGGTGGCTTTCGGAGTCGGAATTGTCGCCTTTGCTTGAGATGAGTAAGCGTCAGCTTGTTACCACCATAGACTTCTTAGGTATTCATGATCTTGCTAGGGAGTTGCCACAGGTTTTAGACAAAAAGATTCTTAAAGGTATCTATGAGGCATTGTCGGAGACAAAGCGCCTATATCTCAGGAGGTGCTTAAAAGCTAAAGATAAGGCTTCATTCCCCGATCTAAATCTCCGACATTGGAATGGTGATGTAATCTCTCTGGAAAAGACGCTTCATTATCGGGGCCTTATGCGCTTAGGTATAGCGGTCTCGCAGGAGTCGTTAAACTTTTTGTGGCATCTGTGTCATATGTTAGATGTTGGTCGGGCACAGGAAATAAAAAAGAGCGTCAGGAACAAAGAGGAAATTGCGGCATTGTCGGTACCTCTGCGTTCTCATGTTGTGGACCTTATAACATTTCTCAAAGAGGTGGGACATGGTAAAAAAACACGGTAAACTGTTTTCTCTTATACATGGCGGGGACGTCCATCTTGTCCCAGGCAAGAAAGTTATCACCTCTGATGAGATTTCTACGGTATGCGATGCTGTGGATATCATGGAAAAGGTTAATGCTGATGCTGAAGAATATCGTAGGGAAGTATACATGGAGATGGAACAGCTTAAGGAGCGTGCACAGTCCGATGGTTTCGATAAAGGCCATAAAGAATGGAATGAGCAGCTTGCTTTCCTTGAGAAAGAGGTGTCTTCGGTGCATAATGACATAGAGAAGATGATTTTACCTCTTGCGATGAAGGCGGCGAAGAAGATTGTAGGCGAAGAAATGTCTCTCAACGAAGATTCTATAATAAATATAGTGTCTAATTCTCTGAAATCCGTAACGCAAGATAAGAAGATTGTTATATACGTCAACAAAGACGATAAGGATAAGCTAGAAAAAAAGAAACCGCAGCTTAAATCGAGGTTTGAGGCATTGGAAAGCTTTTCTATACAAGATAGGCCTGATATTGCCCAAGGGGGGTGTGTTATAGAGACTGAAGCAGGGATTATCAATGCCCAGCTTGAGAATCAATGGCGCAAGCTCGAGGCGGCCTTCCAGAAAATGGGAGAACAAATGTAGGCTGATGAATATGTCTGGATCACGGTTACTATCGGTTAAATTCGCGTGCACAGTCCTTGTGGTGATGGTTGCGGTATGGTTGGTGCCTGTCGATATCTTCTCGCAGGCGATCGGCGAAAAGGAATCTGAATTCCTTAAGGAGTTTAACACTTTCGAGCATCCGTCCATTGTTACGCAGGCGGTAGCACTTACAATGATGGCGCTGTTCCCATTCTTTATAATGGTTTTAACGGCATTTATAAAGATTGTTGTTGTTCTTTCTTTGTTGCGTAATGCTCTTGGAGCGCAGCAAGCGCCTCCCAATCAGGTTGTCAATGGCGTAGGATTTTTGCTTAGCCTTTATATTATGTTCCCGACGGCTTTACTGATGTATAATGCTGCAGAAGATATAATTAACAGTCCTAATGCTCCGGAATCTATTACGGATAAAAATTCCGCCGAGTATTTTATCGCTGTTGCTCAGGTTGCTGCTGAGCCGTATAGGGATTTCTTGAAAAGGAATGTCATCCCCGCCCATCAGAAATCATTTTACCGTATGACATATAAGGTATTGCCACAGGAAAACCGATTGAAGCTTAAGCCTGACGATTTTGTTGTGCTTATTCCTTCATATATAGCGACACAGCTTAAGACGGCTTTTGAGGTGGGGGTTCTCATATATATACCTTTCTTTGTCATAGACCTTGTGACGGGTAATATTTTGCTGGCGATGGGTATGATGATGCTTTCTCCCGTGACGATATCGATGCCGTTGAAGTTGTTTCTTCTCGTTATGCTCGATGGCTGGACGCTACTCATCCAGGGGCTTGTTTCAACGTTTAAGTAAGGAGAAAATAATATGTTTGAGACAAAGGTTGTTCAGACAGCGTATCAAGGACTTTTGTTGATATTGATATTATCGGGTCCTCCTGTATTGATAAGTATGTTTTTTGGACTTCTTGTTGCGATCTTTCAGACGGCAACGCAGATTCAGGAGCAGACGATATCTATTACTGTAAAGCTTGTTGCTGTAACTCTTACGCTGATACTCCTTGGGGGGTTTCTTGGAGCTCAGATCATGTCGTTTGCATCGACGATATTTTCTAACTTTCCCCAATGGACGAGTTAGAAGGTGTTATGGACTTTGATTACCTATCACCTGATTATATTACTCACATTTTATTTCACACGTTCAATACGTCGCCGACATTTCTTCCTTCGGTATTTTTTTTGGTTATGGCGAGATTGCTTCCTATTGTTTCGCTTGTCCCGTTCCTTGGCGCTAGGGTGCTACCGCGCCCAGCTAAAGTCGGACTGGCCTTATCACTTTTTTTTGTAGCCTTTCCATTCGTTATCGAGCAGATAACTGTTCCGGTAAGCTTTAACGTAACGTTGGTTTTCCTTCTTCTAAAGGAAGCCTTTATTGGGTTTTCAATATCTATCGTCATTCTCGTGCCATTTGCCATGGCACAGACGGCGGGAATATTTCTTGATCACCAACGCGGCGCTGCGAGTTTGCAGGTCAATGATCCCATCGTCCAGAATATGGCTTCTCCCATGGGTGTATTCTTTGATCTTTTATCGGTGTACCTTTTTTTTACATTTAACGGACCGTTTCTGTTCTTCGACACTGTTATCGAATCCTTCCAGTTGATGCCTCCGGATAAGTTTCTAAGTGTTATGGCTTTGTCGCATGACGCTCCTTTCTGGGAACTGCCCCTATCTATATATAGCACGATAGTAATTTCTGGGGTGAAGCTTGCCTCGCCAGCACTGATCGTGATACTTATGACCGATACGTTCCTTGGTATAGCCAATCGGCTTGCGCCACAAGTGCAGATGGTCTTTCTTGGTATGCCGTTAAAGGCATTGTTTGGTATTGGGATCGTATGGGTCGGCTGGACCACGATGGTGCGATATATTGGTAATTTTGCCATGTCGTGGCTCGATCAGATAACCATCCTTGTTCACAATCTAGGGCTAGGGCTTTGATCTTTGGAATTTTGGTATGGTTCAGGTTTTATAGCTGATGTTTTGCGTTAATTATCGACGGCAACGCGCTCAATCGGCTCGAGAATCCGACTTGGTATTTTTTTATGTACTTATTTATTTTTTTATCTTATATGTTATGGAAACAAAATATATATTTCTATAGGAGGAGTGATCGATGAACGACGAAAAATTTCGTGATAAAAATACCGAAGACCTTTGTGGTGCTATGGCTAAAATGATTTGTGCCGAAGAGGGCGAGCATCCAGCGTCGCTAAAAAGTCCTGGGTATAAAGAAAAAGAGCTGCAACAGCAGCTTTACAATGCCATTAATAAAATGAGGGTGAAATTTCAGGATGGCATGAAATTGTTATTTGATGGCTTGAGAGTTATGGATCCCGACGCTGTTGAAGAATACCTTCCTTACATGGTTGTAGATGAAACATTAGAAAAGATGTTGGAACCAGAAAATCTTATCACGGGATTTAATGAAGGGTATACGCTGCAAGATATGTTCTGTTGGCCAGAAAAAATGATGGAAAGCATGTTTTCCGTCGCCAGCGGTCTTTATCAGCAACGCAAGTTTAGCGATGCCGCCAAAGCTTTTTCTGTGCTCACAATGATGAATCCACTGCATTCGCAGTATTGGATTGGTCAGGGTCTTGCAACGCAGTTTCAGAAAGAAAACCCTGAGAGTGATATCGAAGATGCTTTAAATGCACACTATATGGCTATGATGCTCGATCCAGACAATCCGTATCCCTGTGTTTATCATGCAGAGTGCCTTATAATGCTCAAGCAGGAAAAGGTGGCGATGGTTTTCCTTGATATGGCAGAAAAACGCATGCCAGAAGGGGAACATGAGACGCTACGAACATATATAGAATCATTAAAAAAAGGAAGGAGGTAAAAGATGGATTATCCTATTGGCGGGC
>Ga0307991_1000745_pt1 | contig 23340 bp, 20 predicted proteins | sample EllFjometagen131_FD_203146 | JGI IMG/M metagenome (GOLD analysis project Ga0307991, IMG submission 203146) | Marine microbial communities from Ellis Fjord, Antarctic Ocean - #131 | ecosystem: Environmental > Aquatic > Marine > Unclassified | place: Southern Ocean | collected 2014-10-08 | reverse complement strand
CACTGCCATTTCGCCGATCAAATCGATAAACAGCAGCCTGTCCCGATCATCCACAAAAATATCCTGCCGGGCATTGCCCCGTGCCAGCACATGATACAATGCCCCGTCACATTCTATCCTTCATGCTCTGCTCATGAGTATTGGTTATATCATTTCAATTGGCATGTCACCTAATGATATAATTCAAGATGTGACACCAATTTTCACCAATTTTCTTTAAACAATGGTCTCAGAAGGCTTCAAATCAATAAAAATATATTCAACCACAAAAATATTGTTTTATTGAAGTAGGTTACATGAAATCAGTCCCATTTTTGCCATTCTGAATTTTACAGCCATCAGCAGGCATCCTAATCCATATTTGACGCTACGTGAAAAATTAATTGAAGAAGCTTCTTCAAAATAAAGCGTCGGGCAGCTGACCTCGGCAATCGTATAACCGGCCCATAAAATTTGAACCAGCATTTGATTATCAAAAACAAAATCATCAGAGTTGCCGTTCAGGTTAATCTTTTCAAGCAGCTCACGTGAAAAAGCACGGTATCCTGTATGGTATTCAGATAATTTTGCGCCGGTCAGGATATTTTCGACCAATGTGAGAAATCGGTTGGCAACATATTTCCATTTCGGCATCCCGCCTTTTAATGCATACCCTCCTAATATCCGGGATCCTAAAACACATGAATATAAATCATTGCCGATCATTGATGCCATTGCCGGGATTAATTTTGGCGTGTACTGATAATCCGGGTGCACCATAATAATGATGTCGCCACTCTGCTCTATGGCAAGCCGGTAACATGTTTTCTGGTTGGCACCATACCCTTTGTTTTTGGGGTGGGTATGAACAATTGTATTGGGCAGTGTTCCGGCAATTCTTGTTGTTTCATCGCTGCTGGCATCATCTACCACGATGACCAGATCTACGATTTTTTGTGCCATCACTTCATCATAGGTTCGTTTTAAAGTCGCTGCTGCATTGTATGCAGGCATAATTACGATAACTTTTTTGTCATTAAACATGCTTGGCTCCTCAAGAGAGTATTAAATGGTGTCAGCCGGTGGCCACAGTTTGAATTCTGAAATCTTATAAAATAAACCATAGGATACAGTCAAGATTGATTTGTAAATCAATTATATGATTAATGGTTTACAGTATTTCCTGAAGTAAACTATTTTAAATAGAGTCATTAAAAAATAGGAAAGTGAGGTAGCAACAGCTGCGCCGATAAATCCAATATGGCTGACCAGAAAATAATCCAGTGTTAAATTAACGACGACAGCAAAAACTGTGATTGACTGGATTACATGAAATTTTTTTAAGCTGGTAAAAATCGAGTCATAAAACTTGCTGAATAAGGAACAAACAGCTCCGGCCAGAAGTATTCTGAAAACGAGCACGGAATCCTGATACTGCCCCTTGTAAATCAGCTCAACAACATGTGGCATGGCCAGAAATAAACATCCGGCAAAGAGTATGCCCGTTAAAAAAAGTTTAATCCTTATATTTGGCAGATAATTTTTAATTTTATCGTTAATGTTTTGCGCGATAAAAGGAAGGAAATAGCCTGTGAAAAACTGGGGTCACATCTTGATTTATAATATTATTCTGTTCAACATTTTTTCCAGCTCATTATCTTCCGGCAATTTCTTCCTGAAAGATGAAACAGTTCGACTCACTGAAGAATAGCTAACTTCAAACAGGTTGCCAATTTCTTCGTTTGTATATATGCCAAGTTGCCAGAAAAAATACATCAATAAATCCCTGTTGATTTTGGCTGATCCGAATACCCTTTTTGAACCGATAACTTCATCCGGTTTACAGTCAAGCGCAGCAGCGGCTTTTTTCAGTAAGATGTGGGGATCTGAAGCACGGATGGTATCGCGTTGTTGAGGTTGCTCCTTATGCGGTGTGTCGGGCAAATATTTTTTTTAATAATACGTATATATTCAGCCATATATTGCACTCAGTCTTGTAGGTCAAACCCCTATAAATAAAATCTCCTGCCCCGCATGGCATTTGCAACCAAAGATAAACCGGCCAACACTGCATGAGGGCACATACTTTGATATTGACACTTAAACGATTGTTAACATAATATTATTATAAATATTGAAGACTTAAACATTATGAGCACTTACACATCAATAAAAAACAGGCTCCGCCACACTGTCCGGCTTGACCGGGCTGTACGGTTCGTCTGGCAGGCCGGGCCGGGCTGGTTTATCTGTTCATCAGTTTTAGTCGCACTGCAAGGGGTGTTGCCACTAGTTGCCATTTATCTGATAAAGTTGATCGTAGATTCCGTTACCGCTTCCATTGGCGCACAGGACGCTACGGCAGCGCTTCGCGAAGTACTTTTCTTTATTGCGCTTGCCGGTGGCGTGGCTATATTTCAGGTTTTTGTGCAGGCCCTGTCCAATATGGTCCAGGAAGGACTGACTCTGACTATCAGTGACCGAATGTATGATGTCCTGCATGCCAAATCCATGGCGGTTGACCTGGACTATTATGAAAACCCAAAATATTTCGACACCCTTCATCAGGCCCAGCGGGAAGGCCCTTTCCGTCCCACAGGGATTGTCAATACATTGATGCTGCTTTCCCAAAACAGTATCTCCCTGCTGGCCATGGCCGCCTTGCTCATATCTTTTCACTGGGGAGTCACCGTCATTTTATTTGCCGCTGCCGCGCCCGGAATACTTGTACGGATAAAATTTTCACGTAAAATGTTTGACTGGCAGCGTGAACGCACTCCGGAGAACCGAAAGGCCATGTACTTTAACTGGATATTGACGGGCAACATTCACGCCAAAGAAGTCCGGCTGTTTGGTATCGGAAATGAAATATCCGCACAGTTTTCCAATATCCGGCAAATATTACGGCAAGAGAAACTGGCGATTACCCGGCAACGTGCCATTGCTGATTTTTTCACCCAGGCGCTCGGCACATTGGCGATTTTTGGCGCATTAGGGGTCATTGCATACCGTGCGGTTTTGGGGCTGATCACGCTTGGCGATATGGTCATGTTCTTTCAGGCATTCCAGCGCGGTCTGATTTTTTTGCGCAATATTCTCAAAAATCTGGCGGATTTGTATGAAAATAACCTGTTTCTGTCCCATCTGTACGAATTTCTGGATGTGAAATCCCAGGTAAAAGATCCGGCCAGTCCGCAGCCGATGCCCAAACAATTTCAGCACGGCATCGCATTTAAAAATGTTTGCTTTCAGTACCCGCATACCAGTCAAATGGTTTTAAAAGATATTACATTTGATATCAAGCCGGGGGAAGTGGTCGCCCTTGTGGGAGAAAACGGATCAGGAAAAACCACTTTAGTAAAATTATTGTGCCGACTATATGATCCTACCCAGGGACACATTTCTCTGGAAGGGATATCCCTTGACAAATTTGATACAAATGCAATCCGTCACGAACTCAGTGTAATTTTTCAGGATTTTGTTCAATATCATCTGACGGTAAATGACAATATCCGATTCGGAAATCTTGATTTGGCCGCCAAAGACCCGGAAGCTGTACGGCGTGCAGCCAGAAATGCCGGTGCAGATCAAATCATTAAGTCTCTTCCCAAAGATTATCAGACAATTTTAGGGAAACTTTTTAAAGACGGGGTTGAACTCAGTATCGGCCAATGGCAGATGATCGCCATCGCCCGGGCATTTATGCGGGATGCCCGTCTGATTGTTCTTGACGAGCCCACCAGCAGTCTTGATCCGATTATCGAATATGAAATATTTTCCCGGTTCAAAAAAATGCTGGAAAACAAAAGCGCAATTCTGATCAGCCATCGATTCTCCACGGTAAAAATGGCGGATCGGATTGTGGCTTTAAAGAACGGACGGATTGCTGAACAGGGAACCCATCAGGATCTGATGAGAAAAACCGGATATTATGCCCATTTATTTGAAAAACAAGCGGGGTGTTATCAACTATAACCCTTCGGATTCATAGACTGCCACCGCCAGGCATCGGCGCACATCTCATCAATACCCCGACGTGCCCTCCAGTCGAGTTCTTTTTCTGCCAAAGAAGGATCCGCATAACAGGTGGGAATATCTCCCGGCCGCCGCCCCACAATTTGATAGGGGATTTGCTTTCCCGAGGTTTTTTCAAATGCCGCGACCATTTCCAGCACGCTGTACCCTTTGCCGGTACCCAGATTATAGGTGACAAGTCCCGGCCCGGATTGAAGCTTTTCCAGTGCGTTTAAATGGCCTTTTGCCAAATCCATCACATGGATATAATCCCGCACACCAGTACCGTCCGGGGTTTCATAATCATCTCCATAAACCATTAATTCCGGAAGCTTACCAACTGCCACCTGACTGACATACGGCATTAAATTGTTCGGCAGGTCAGACGGATCTTCTCCAATCAGCCCGCTGGGATGGGCGCCCACCGGATTAAAATAGCGAAGCAATGCAATATTCCATGATTTATCAGACGTATAAAGATCTGTTAAAATCTCTTCAATAAAAAGTTTAGACCGGCCATACGGATTAAACGGGCTGACCGGCGCATTTTCATTAATCGGCACCGTTTCAGGATTGCCGTATACTGTCGCAGACGAACTGAACACCAGATTTTTAACACCATTGGCCTGCATGGCATCACACAGCGCCAATGTCCCGTTGATATTGTTCTGATAATACGCTAACGGTTGGTCAACGGATTCTGCCACGCTTTTTAATCCGGCAAAATGAACCACTGCATGGATTGCATGTTGCCTGAAAATCTCATGCACCTTGGCCACATTGCATAAATCTTGCTGATAAAAAATAATTTTTTTATCTGTGATTTTTTCAACACGCTTTAAGGATTCAATCTTGCTATTACACAAATTATCGACAACAACAACATCGTGCCCATTCTCCAAAAGCATGACACATGTATGACTCCCAATATAACCGGCCCCCCCTGTGAGCAGAATATTCATTGTCTTTGCTTGGCCCCCGTCATGTCTTTTATACCTCAAAATAAAATAAACCACCGAATAGGACGATTCCGTTATTATGAAAAAACCGAATGCCCCTGTTTATCATAAACAATTGATTTGATGCAAATTAAATAAATTAAAACAATATTATGCGTGCTTGAGGGACAAGACCATCGGCAAAGCGTATGCCTTTCACATTGCACTATCAACCGCACCAGGAAATAGTGGTTTAAAATATTAAATTTTTTTGATAGTTATGGAATAATAGTATTTTCAAAAATCAATTTTTATCATAGGGGATCGTTCGTGAAAAATAAGTTAAAAACACGGGTATTGATTATCGGTGGCGGCGCTACCGGTACCGGCATAGCCAGAGACCTGACGTTGCGGGGGGTCAAATGCATCCTGGTGGAAAAAAGAGACATTAATGCCGGGGCGTCCGGCGCCAATCACGGCCTGCTGCACAGCGGGGCCCGATACGTTTCCAATGATCCCGAATCCGCAAAAGAATGCCGGGATGAGAACAGGCTTTTAAAACAAATGGCCCCGGATTGTATTGAAGAAACCGGCGGACTATTTGTTGCGGTTGAAGGTGATGATGAAAAATTTATCGCAGATTTCCAAAGCTATTGTGATAAAGCTGACATCCCCTGCTGTCCCATGGATGTCGAAGAAGCCAGGGAAGCCGAACCGGCCCTGTCTGATAAAACCATTGCCGCGTTTGCGGTAGAAGATGCGTCTGTTGATCCGTTTAAACTGGTTCTTGAAAATATTACTGACGCCCAGAAACTCGGGTGCAAATTTTTAAGGCATTCGCAAGTCGTCAAATTCAATAAACAAGGCAATACCATTGAAAGCGTCGACCTACTCAATAAAACGACGGGTAAAGAGTTCTCAATCGAAGCAGACATTGTTGTAAATGCCACGGGTGCCTGGGCCGGGCAGGTGGCCGCCCTTGCCGGGGCTGACATTGACCTGATATATTCTAAAGGCACCCTCCTGATCACCCACAGCCGGGTCTCCCAGCGTGTCGTCAACCGGCTCCGCCCACCGGGAGATGCCGACATTCTTGTCCCCGGCGGCACGGTTTCCATTCTCGGTACCACATCCCTTAGAATGGATTCTTTAGACAAAATCCGGCCGACCGTTGAGGAGGTGGACCGGATCGTAGACGAAGGCGCAACCATGATGCCCGGGCTGGAATCCACCCGCTACATCCGGGCTTACTCCGGTGTCCGCCCACTGCTGGGCGGCGGCGGAAAAGGCGATGACCGGTCTGTAACGCGCGGTTTTGACCTGGTGGATCATGCCAAAGACGGTATTGAAAACTTCATCACCATTACCGGCGGCAAACTGACCACCTTCCGACTGATGGCGGAAAAAACATCCGATCTGGTCTGTAGCAGAATCGGTGTTTCCGCCCCGTGCCAGACGCGCACTATCCCGCTGATATCCGCCCATGAAACCCGATGGGCAGTGCCGGGATTTTCCCCGAAAAACTGGTTCAAAAATCATGATAAAAATGATTTGCTGCTGTGTGAATGTGAAATGGTCCCGCAAAGTGCCATCGAAGAAATCGTTGAGTATTTCGATATATTCGACCAGCAGGTGGATTTAAAAGGAATCGGCAAACGCAGCCGGATCGGCAAGGGCTCCTGCCAGGGGAACTTCTGCAGCTTAAGGATTACCGCTTTTTTGTATGACCGGGATCTGTTATCAGCAGACCAGGGCGCATCTGAGATTCATTCTTTTATCAACGAACGCTGGAAAGGACAGCGCTGCCTGTTGTGGGGCACTCCCGTTGTTCAGGCAGAACTGCAGGAAGCCATGCACTGTGGTTTTTTTGGCTTGGAGCTGCAACCGAATTCATCAACTTCATCATAGAAAGAAACTCAATGACCAACATTAAAAAAAACCACACAAAACTCACCATCATCGGCACCGGCATGGCCGGTATGGCCGCCGCCTGCTTTGCCTCCCATAATCGGATTGACACCATTCAGATTGGTATAAACAGCGGGATCATCTATTCCAGCGGTTTTTTTGACCTCATGGGAATCCATCCCATTGATACACAACTCACCTGGAATAATCCATGGCAGGCCATTGACCAACTGGTGGCAGACATACCCAATCATCCTTATGCCCGCATGCGTAAACCTGAAATTGAAGCGGCAATGAAACAATTTTTAGATTGCATGGAAGCAGCAGAATGTCCGTACATGTTTTTAAAAAATCAAAACACGGAGGTCATCACGCCAGTTGGCACGGTGAAACAGACATATGCGGTCCCCCGATCCATGTGGGCTGGCGCCGTCGCCCTTAAAGAAAGACAGTCCTGCCTGATTGTAGATTTCGTGGGATTAAAGGCGTTCAGCGCCAAACAAATCGCAGATATGCTGATGCCCCGATGGCCGAAAATTCGCCCATTGCGCTTAACTTTTCCGGCTGTTGGCGCTTCGGCTGACCTGTATCCCGAGCAGATGGCCCGGGCGCTGGAAATAGAAGCAAACCGGATTAAACTTGCCGATGCCATCCGCCCTCACCTTGCCGATGCAAAATCATTGGGGCTTCCGGCGATTCTCGGCATGTACAAACCCCATCAGGTGAGAACGCATCTGGAAAAACTGCTGGGGGTGGATATATTCGAAATCCCCACCATCCCGCCGTCAGTTCCCGGTGTTCGATTAAAAGAGGCATTGGAAAAGTTTCTTTCTGACAGAGGGGTTCGATTGATTCCGCAAAAAAGAGCGCTTTTTGCCGAACAGCAAAAAAACAGAAAATTTATCCTAAGCATCGGTGACATAGGCAGTGATAAAACAGAACAGATGATTGAAACAGACGGCGTGATTCTGGCAGGTGGGCGCTTTCTGGGAATGGGATTGTATGCCGGCCGGAAAAAAATCCAGGAACCCCTTTTTAATCTGCCAGTTTTCCAGCCGGAAGACCGGGCGCTCTGGCACCAAGCCAATTTTTTTGATCCCAAGGGGCACCGGATCAGCCAGGCCGGCCTTGAAATTGATGATTCATTCCGGCCGACAGATGCTGCCGGGAAACCGGTTTATAACAATCTCTTTGCCGCAGGCTCCATTCTGGCCCATCAGGACTGGATGCGCCAAAAATGCGGGGCCGGCCTGGCCATTGCCACAGCTTATGGGGCGGTGAAGGCGTTTAGAAAAACGCTCATTGACCGATAAAAAATGAACATCGAACATTCAACGTCCAACATCGAATTTTGAATATGGTATTCTGCCTATTTTTATAAACTATAAACTGGCAGAGCGAAGCGATTTCAACATTCAAAGAATGCAAGAATATAAAGAACTAAGGTTTCCAGATGATAAGCGCATTGTAACTTTGTGTGGTTTTACACCTCGCGGTACGCTGAGCGTGAATGGAAATAAATGTGTGAATGGGGCTCGATTTTTATTCAAAAAAAAGTGGCATGGAAATGCGAATAATGAAAACATTATTATTAAAAAATGGCAAAATAATTGACGGGACCGGGAAAAAAGCGTTTACAGGTCATGTTTTAATCCACGGCAACCGAATCAAATCTGTGGCGAACAATACCAATCTCCATAGAGCAGATACAGTGATTGATGTGGCGGGAAAAGTGATTGCCCCGGGATTTATTGATATGCATTCCCATTCAGACTGGATTTTGCCGGGAGAAGATCATGATTTAGCCATGAAATGTCTTCCGGAGCAGGGGGTTACAACCGTTATTGGTGGCAACTGTGGATTTTCCCCGGCACCCATCTCTGAAAATATGCGACAGCTTTTGGCAATGTCACATTTTAAACTCATGAACGACCGGCCCATAGATTATCGCTGGGATTCTTTCAAAGAATTTCTTGACTGCGTTGAAAGCGCCCGACCAATCGTCAACACAGCCCATCAGGTCGGGCATGCTTCCCTTCGCTTAGGACAGGCTGGCCTCCACCAGCGTTTGCTATCACAGAAACAAATAGATGGTTGCCTGAAAACGCTTGCGCAATCATTTGAAGAGGGAGCCTGTGCCTTGAGTTTCGGCCTGGGGTACGAGCCGGGAATGTATTCATCGCTTGCGGAGCTGGAAGCATTTTGCCGGGTGGCCGCATCTGCGGATAAACCGGTGACGGTTCATCTAAAAGCACTGAGTAGAATGTCGCCGACCTATTCGCCCGTTTATTTAAAACCGCATAATGTTCGTGCCCTGAAAGAAATGATAGATATCGCCCGTAAAACCGGTATCCGACTTCAAATATCCCATCTTATTTTTGTGGGTAGAAATAGCTGGTCGACAGCTGAAACATGTTTAAAAATGATTGAAAAAGAACGCGCACGGGGACTGGATATCAAATTTGACGCGTTTCCCTATACATTCGGCAATACCACAATTAACGCGGTTTTCCCATACTGGTTTCTAAGCCGGCTCCCCCAGGCATACCAGCGCCGATGGGCCCGGAATATTCTCAAAACGGAACTATCGCTTGGCTTCAAGCTGGTTGGCTTCTCTTATACTGATTTTCAAATAATGGATGCCGGTATTGATAACGGGCAGGGTTTAAACGGCTACCGGGTGACAGATATTGCCCGTCAATGGGGCATTTCTCCGTTTGACACAATGCTTAAACTGAGTGAAAAGAGTCAGGGACAGACCGTCGTTTTGTTTCATGCATACAGCGGGGAACCAGGGCAGGAAAAAGTGCTGGATACGGTTTTAAAGAATGACCTGTGTCTTTTTGAAACAGATGCCTTAACACGATACGGTGGATACCCCAACCCGGCCGCTTTAGGAACGTTTCCCAAAATACTCGGGGAGTATGTCCGAAAACGAAAATTATTTACCATTGAAAATGCGATCCGACGGATGACATCCGACTCGGCCGAACGATTCGGCATTAAAGATCGGGGGGTGCTGGCTTCCGGCAAAAAGGCGGATGTGATTGTTTTTGACCCGGAAACGATTGCCGAAACACCGGCCAAAGGGCATCATCCAGCCGGCAAACCCAAAGGGATTGTCCATGTGTTTATCAATGGGCAGCAAGCGGTACAAAATGAAGAATATATAAACGGTGTACGGGCAGGGGAGTTAATCCGGGTTTAAACGATATCACATTTTATAAAGCCCCACAGCCTTCTCAATCACTGCTTCAGGAGGACTGAGCTCAACAATCGATAATATCTCAATAGAATAGGGAAAAAGGAAGAGATATGAACCATCCGGAAGCAACACAACAGGCATTATCCATTTTAAGAAATGGAGAGACTTTCCAATGGTATCTCATTCCGCTTATCATGTTTCTTGTTTACATCTACTTTAATGAGTATGACAAAAAAAACTATAAAGGCATTGCCGCCGGGCTTTCTCTGTACATGGTTCACTGGTTTTATGAAATTGGAAACGCGCTGATACAGCACTTCAGCGGCCACGCCCTGTGGACCGTTCCCGAAGGAACCGGATTTCTACTTTTAGTCGGTGTTTGTGCTGAAATCAGTATCATGTTTGCTGCATCCGGCCTTGTCTACAGCAAATTGCTTGAAGAAAACCCGAAACACAAGATCTTCGGCATCAGCGACAGGCTCCTGGTGGGTGTGGGAACAGCGGCGTTTTTTTCCATATTCGAAATCTTTCTTGCAAAAACACCCACTTTTATATGGGTCTATCCCTGGTGGGGATCATTCCCGGTTTTCATTACCGTTTATATCCCCTTCTTTGTCATTTCAATGTACAGTTATGACTGGAAGCCCAAAACACAGATTATGTTTATCGGCTCTCTTTTTGCGATCAATGCAACCATGCTGATTGTTTTTGCAGGATTCTTAAAGTGGATTTAAGCTGAACATCTTACGCCGCTGACAGTTTAGACAAGACCGGTCGGGCAGAATCGCTACCCGACCGGTCGGGCAGAATATTTCAGCAGAAGCTTGATATATCAGAGAACACAGCTATTTTTATAATTTTTTTTATTTCGACCGGATTTCAACTACAGCCTGTGCGGGGCTTTGAACAAGTTTTTCCCACTGATCATCAATAATCTGTCCAATATATTCGACTGCCCAGGCCGGTCGCTGCCCAAAAAAGAGACACACATAATTCCCCTGATTTGTATAGGCGATGCCGCCGGGCGGGATGACCGGCACCGGATATTCCTCGCCCAGATCTTTGCCACCCAACACATTTTCAATGGACCCGTAAAGTTCATTGCCCCAGTGCATCAGACTGACCTGATACGGCAGGTGCTGTGTAAAATTCTCTGCGGTCACCGTATCAAACAATTCAGCATCTAAAACAAAACTCCCAAAATCAAGGACAATCCGGTTTTTCATTGTACAATGCTTTCATTCTTTTCTTTGACGGCTTCGTAAAAGGGAGTCTGTCATTCAACCACGTCAAACTCAATTACAACTTCAATATCTTCAGGCATATTCTCCGGTTGTACCGTCTCATGAGTAATATAAAACGCAATTTCCTCAAAGCTGAAATTTTCTTCAGCACCGACAGACAAATAACTAATAATATCAACCTGATTCGCCATTTTATCGCAGTCTGATGTAAACCACTTCTGACTCGTAAATGCAAGCGTACAGGATCTACAGTAACCGGTAACCACCACTTTTTTGACATCCACATCACCGATATTTTTTATTTTACCGTGTGCGTCAATGACAAAAGAATTCCCGGTTCCGCTGCTTCCATGAGTCTTCCGAACACTATATTCTACTTCGGAGACAACAACCTGCCCGACTTTTTCAGTTTTAGACCCATCCTTACACGCAAACAGCCAAACGCAGGCAAGCAATAAACAAGATAAAAGTATACTCCGTCGGCAACAAGATCCCATAGTCTCTCCTCATTTTTATGTAAAAAGCTATCTGGAACTAAATTACAGCGCACGATGCGCTGCATTAAAAGGGAATGCACTTATATACAGATATTTACTAAAAAAACGCTATGTATGACGAAATTTGGTTTTCTACCCGTCAAGGTGGCAGATGGGCACTGTGACGAAAAGTTGCCTTGTTTGCATGAAAAACCTTAAATTTTTATACTTTATATAAGACAATGCGTCAAGTTGAAAAGTTTGGTAGAAAAGCTGGATGAAAAACAGTCGCAAACTATCACTGCGTCTTTTTGACTTCAAACGCAATGGCCCGTCAGAATGCCGGATCACTTTATTCTTTGCCATTTCATGAATTTTCCGAATTTAAAGGCAAACCGGATTGACACTTACCCCATTTCCGGGTAATTATAATAATTTAAAAGAGCAGCTTTTATTTTTGTTCATATTCTAAAAAAAGCTGAACCGGAGAAGCGAAAAAATGTTTCATAAAGAACAATGTGATTTGTGCGAAGACTGCCTGGTTACATGCCAGTGGATTGAAGCGGATAAGAATCAGGCCGTCTGCTGGATGACGGATATGATAAACGGAAAGCATACACCGGTGATTGATCAGTGCATCACCTGTTATGCCTGCAACGAAATTTGCCCGACCAATGCCAACCCGTTTGACCTGATTGCCGGGCTTCAGGAAAAACACCAGCGGGTGTCCCAGGAAATCATCGATATGACGGAAGCCAAATTGACGTTTACCGGTGAACTGAAAGATATTCCCCAGGCCGACCGCATCATGAATATCTGCTTATTCGGCAAAACAGACGGCCATCTGATTCAAGGCGAGCCCTTACCATAAAGGAGAAATTGAATGAAGAATATAATGCTTCCGCGTTTTCAAACAGGCGCTGACTTTTTTGATAAAGCGCTGACGGATTGTTATCAAAGCCTTGAATATCCGGAAAAATGGATTGAGGAAGGCCAGGGCTATTCTCCGGAAGACGCCTATGTCATCAGCCATCCAAGCTGGTTTATGGAAGCCCTCCCCCTCATTCCCAGGGTATCTATTTACCAGCTGTTTCGGAATACCGCTAGAAGCCATCCCGATGAAACCGCTGTTATTTTTTTAGACAAAAAAATCTCATACCAGGATTTAGATGACCTGATCTGCCGATATGCGGCCATGCTCAAGGGCCTTGGCATCGTTAAGGGTGATGTGGTTGCCACCATGCTTCCCAACTCTCTGCAGCATATCGTGGCATTTTATGCCGTCACCATGATCGGCGCAATCCACACCCCTATTGATGTCATGTATCAGACAGATGAAATCGCTTACCAGATAAAAGATTCCGGTGCCCGTAATATTTTTATTTTTGATATCCTGTATGACAAAGTGGCCGGATTAAAAGACACCGCTCAAATTGATAATATAATCGTCACCAACGTCAAAGACTGGGGGGCTCCGGAAACCATTATACCGAAATCTTTGAAATATTTTTGGGAAACCCCTAAACAGAAGATTGACGGAACCATCGACTTTTTTGAATCCATCGAGAAGTACACACCACTTGAAGAGCCGGAACCAGTGGACCCCAAAAAAGATCAGGCGCTGTTGCTTTATACCATGGGAACAACCGGCAAACCCCTGGGAGTTATTGAAACCCACTTTAATCTGGTGTTCAATTCCCTGACACATGCGCACGCGTTTCGCTCCTGGGAAGGCCGGGAAGTCAATTTTTCAATCATGCCCATGTTTCATACCTCCGGCTACTTGTTGCACCAGCTGCCGACCCTTTATCAGGGGGGGACCGTTATTCCCATTCCGATGTTTGACCTTGAAGATTCTTTCAGAATTATCAAAACATACGGGGTAAACGTAATTTTTGCACCACCGACCTTTTTCATCGCCTTAATGTCCCGGCCGGACATGATCGACCTTTATGATTTGAGCAGTATCAAGGCCAGCATCGGATGTGCGGCGCCGGTTCCGATTGAGGTTCAGAAGCAATGGAAAGAACTGACCGGAATTTCGCTGCTCAACGGATGGGGGATGACGGAAACCAACAGCGGGGGGATTATCTCCGTACCCGGAATTAAAGAAAAGAACGAGTCTATCGGCATTCCGGTATATTCTGAAGTAAAAATCACGGACGCGTTGGGAAATATCGTGACCCGCGATGTGGAAGGTGAAATCTGCTACCGGGGCCTGCAGGTGGCAGCCGGATATCTGAATAAAGCCAAAGAGACCGAAGCTGTTTTTCTCCCGGATGGATGGTTGAGGACCGGTGACCGGGGATATATCGATGAACAGGATTTTGTCCATTTTGTTGACCGCATCAAAGACCTGATTGTGGCATCCGGGTACAATATCGCCCCCATGGAAATCGAGAATGTGCTCTATCTCCACCCGGCAGTGGAAGAGGTCGCCGTTGTCAGTCATCCGGATCCCTATCGGGGAGAAACGGTGAAGGCGGTCATCTCCCTTAAAATCGATTACATGGGAAAAGTGTCTGAACAGGACATTATCGACTTTTGCAAACAGCACCTGGCATCATACAAAGTGCCAAAAATAATTGATTTCAGGGACATCCTGCCCAAAAGTCCGGTGGGAAAAATTATGCGGCATGAATTAAAGGATAGTTAAACCTGATGGCGTCGTAAAAAGTCCCATCTACTGCGTTGTAGCGATTTTTCAGCCACTCAAAATACTACATGTATGATTTCTTGTCTGAAAAATCGCTACGCCTTGTATATGGAACTTTTACCTTAGCCATCTATATACTTTTTACGAGAGCATCAACATCAAATAATGGCGGCCAGAAACACAGAGCCGATGGCAGTCAATGCCAGTCCGCCAACAATCCTCATTACATTTTCCACCCGGATCATCCGGTCTTCATTTTTTGAGGCAACCGCCAATGAAACCGATTTCCCGGATATGGCCAGCATAACCACAATGGATACGGTCAGTGCCATTCCCATGGAAATGGCAAGCCCCAAAACAACGCCCAGTATGATTAAATCCATGGACAGCGCAAACAGCATGACCATCACCACGCCGGGACAGGGAATACCACCAACCACGACTGCTGAAATGATGGGATGAACCGCCTGCCGATTTTGGTGTGACTGTGAAATACGTTGGTTTTGATTCCGCTGCGTGATCAGATGATACATACCAAATAAAAACAGCCCCACACCAAAACAGGAAATCATACTGTAGCTGATGAGTTGCGTTATGCGGGTAACATTTTCAAGATTTTTAATAATATTTGCATGTAAAATCAGGCGCACAACAAGAACAAAAATAATACCGGAAAGCCCGTGAAAAAAAGCCATACAATTCCCAAACACCAGTCCATTCACATATGACGGGCGCTGCGATAAAACATAGGTCACTGCCAGGGCTTTTCCGTGTCCCGGACCAGCCGCGTGAATGAAACCATAGGCAAACGCCGCTGCGACAAGAAAGAATATTGGCTTCATGCTCCGGGTCGTTTTGGCTTCCCGAACCAGCCTGGACATCTTTTCCTTTAATTGATGCTGCCAGGCAATAATTTTTACAAACAGCTTACTTTTAAATGCAGGGGCGTCGGTATACTGATTTTCCGACTTGGCTGTAAACGGATTATGCGCGCCGGATGAAACGGCCATTAAACTAAATATGAATAAAATAGAATAAAGAATAATTTTTGTTGTCTTCATTTACAGTCTCTTAAACAATCGAATTTCGATAGCAAAGAAAAAAGCTCCACCAATCTTATAAAATTGGCAAGACGCATAAATTCAGAGGAATGAGGTGTAGCTTGCTACTCCGCAGTGACGAAGAATTTAATGCAACGCAGAAGTTGGGCTTTTTGCGAAGCTATCATTGATGGCGTCGTAAAAAGTCCCACCTACTGCGTTGTAGAGGTTTTTCAGTCTTTCAAGATACTATATGCATGATTTCAATTCTGAAAAACCACTACGCCTTGTATCTGGAACTTTTACCTTAGCCATCTGAATACTTTTTACGGTTTAATCATCATTGCTTTAAACGAAAATCCAGAAATAACGCCCACGGGTTCACCATGTCAAAATATATGGATGTTGACATGTCTTCCCGTACAGTTGCCATCACTTCAAACAGTTCATTATTTTCCAGCGCTGCCGGATCTTTTTTCTTAAACAAAAGAGCACTGTAATAAGTGGGATCATAGGTGGTAACAATGATTTGTTTAAAGCTGGAAATGGCTGTCACATGGCAGGGGACAAAAAATGTATAAATCAATTTACCGTTATTTAAAACAGCTGAAAAATCTTTAATAAACTTCACTTCAAACGGTTTTCCGTCAATTTTTATAAATATAAAATAATCATATTCAGAAATATATGAAAAAGCCTCTTCTTTTACGACCGCCGCTTCCTCCTTTTCCAGAAAACCATTTTTATTTTTATCATAATCATCTGTAATCATGGAAGAAAACATATCACCAAATGCCCAACGAATTTTAAAACCAGCCACTCCCCTGTCATCAAAAACAGAAGTGATCTGCTGATTCATAAATACATGCGGATGGGAAAAAGATGTATTGCTAAAGACAACCAAAAGTACAAAGCAAATGACAGCTACAATCAAAATTTTTATTTTTTGTTGTCCGGTTCTATTCATGTTCATTTCCACCGGCACGGCCCTTTTCCCGATGCCGCGCCAAACAGGCACTCAGGCACTGGTCGCATTCTTCCCAGTCATGCTGTTTTGCAGAACAATGCGCAATAAAGTTCTCCAGCCAATCCGATCCGGTTCTCGGGCACGTATTAACATAATCCAAAAAACACATCAGCCGATCCATGATCTGTTCATCAATCACATGCTCCATGCGACAGGCGGTGGCGTTCGCTGTTTCTTCTTCCACCTGCAACACCTGATGCAGAAAATCTTTTAAGCCATTATGCCGCCGGGTGATCTCCCGGGCGATCCGGCTCCCCTTTGGGGTTAAAGTAATATAACTGTATGGCGCATAATTGACCAGCCCTTTTTTCTCCAGACTTTTTAAAGCACCGGTCACGGAACCACGCTGGATATTCAGCCGTTCGGCAATATCCTTGGCCCGGGCCACTTTATTGGTTTTTTCCAGATCCAGAATAACTTCCAGATAATCTTCCAGGCTTTCCGACAACCCTTTGTCTTTTTTCATATATCCTCCTCCATTACTTGATGGAGAATATATCAGCATATATAGTAAGTCAAACAATAAAAAGTTTTATCAGCAAAAGAAAAACTTGACTATTATATTTTATTTGGCATAACTAACTTTTTTAAATTTAAAAACGGAGACAAACAAATGAATCGAAAACACATTGGACTGATTTTATTTTTACTGATTATGATTTTCACGCTTCCGGGCATAAGCGGAGCTGACGATGAACATATAGGCGGTGTCAAGGGCTTATCAAAAAAAATGACAAAAATTGAAACCGCCATGGAAAAATTGAAGGGCATTGAAAAATGGTTCAATAAAGTTACCTTTAGCGGGACTGTTGAAATAGAAGCGGGGTATGGAAAAATTGATTTTGATGATCCGTTTGATGATTTGGCCGAGAAAGATGAAGAATCAAGCGACCTTGCTTTGGCAACAGCTGAGTTAGGCATTGATGCCGACATTGCCAAACACGTGAAAGGGCATGTTTTATACATGTGGGAAGAAGACGATTCAGCGGTTGATCTGGATGAAGGATTCATCATGATCGATGGCGAAGATAAAGTTCCCCTTTATCTTAATGCCGGCAAACTCTATGTACCGTTCGGATATTTTAATAGCCATTTTATCTGTGATCCGCTCACCCTTGAACTTGGAGAAACAAGAGAGAGTGCAATCGTCATCGGTGGTGGGAATGACTGGTTGGACCTTTGCCTGGGGACATTCAACGGCGACATCGATGAAACCGATGATGACGACCACATCAACAGTTTTGTCGCCAGTGGGATTTTTACACTTCCGAAGGACGCTGTACAGGGCCTCCGGTTAACAACAGGAATGTCATGGATTTCCAACATTGCAGACAGTGACGGTCTTCAGGGGGAAGACGGTGTGGACGGAGATGCCGTCAATGATTCTGTGGGCGGTTTCAGTGCGTTTATATCCGTCTCTTTAATAGACCGTATTTTTCTGGAAGCGGAATACCTGGGCGCCATTGACGCGTTTGAAGCGGGCGCGTTGGCCTTTGACGGTGGAGAGGCATTCAAGCCTGAAACATGGAATTTTGAGATAGCGTATGCAGCAACTGAAAATCTTGAAATCGGGGCAAAATATGAAGGAAGTCATGATTGTGGTAGTTATCTCCCGGAAAAACAATATGGTTGCGTGGCCGCATATCAACTCTTTGAAAACACGTCTCTGGCCGTTGAATACCTGCATGGAGAATTTGAAAACAACGACGAACAAGATCTGGCAACCGCGCAGCTTGCCATAGCGTTCTAAAACCCCAGAATCAATTTGCGCAGCATTTTCTGAAACGGGGCCTTAAAAGAAGCAAATGATCCAATGTCTCCGCCCGCCTCTTCGTTTATTCTGCAATGCCGCCCCACGGTAAATAAAAATCGCACCAGCGGGCCGATATGCGGCCCGGCCAGAGACTTTCCGGTGGTCTGTAGAGATACGGAAATATCGCGGGCCGGGTCGGCCCAGCAGAAAATATTAATGAACCCGACATGGCCGTAGGCGGATTCCGAATAGGGCCCCCACATTCCTGCGGGTGACGCCCCCAGCATTAACCCGGCACTGTACCGCATGGGGATCACCATGGTGCGGTCAAGCCCCATTTTCCCTACCGGTGCAACCGCCCGGCAGATAGTGTCTGATTTAAAGATGCGCTTACCATTTAATTCTCCCCCGTTTAAAAGCATCTGGTAGAATTGCGACATTTCATCCGCAGTGGCCACGAGATTGGCTGCCGGGATAATCACCTGCATAAATCGCGGCTCATTTGAAATTCGCACCACATCCCCCCATGACACGCTCAACGCCCGCTTGGCAATGGCAGATAAGGGGAAAACCAGTGGCACGCCAGTATCATAATTAACAGCGACCTTGCGAATGTCTTTATCCGGCACACCGTAATTGAAATAACGGAATCCAAGCGGTTCGGCGATGGTTTCACGCAGCAGTTCCCGGATATTGCTGCCGGTCACCCGGCGGACAATCTCTCCCATGATCACCCCGCCGGTAACGGCGTGATATGCCATACTGGCGCCATTTTTGGATGTCGGCGTTAATCCGCAAATCAGCTTAACCAACCCTTCTTGATCGTAAAGAATTTCCGGATCCACATCAGCCGGCGGCGCGGGTATTCCGCCGTGATGGGATATCAGGTGATGGATGGTGATTTCATGTTTGTTGTTTGCGGCAAATTCAGGGATATATTTCTTCACCGGATCATCCAGAGACAGCATTTTACGCTCATCCAAAAGATGAATCATCATGGCGGTGACTGCCTTGGAAGCGGAATACTGGCAAACAGGGGTATCCGGCGCCATGAGAACTTTTTCGGCATTCTGCGGGTCCATCTTGTTATTTGAGGGACCATTCCCATGACTGTGACCGATGGCGCGATTAATTATCACCCGCCCTTTTTTCCGCATGCAAAACGATATCCCCGGATAAATACCACTCCGGTAAAGATCTTCCACACTGGCCCAGATCGCATCGACCCCTTCACGGGTCATTGCCGCATCCACCGGTTCCGCTTCAGATAACGAATCATGGGTAGTGAGCGATGCCAGATCCTCCGGGATAGATATGGTCCGAAACGCTTTTGATTTCAACGAGTCAAGCAGGGTCATATTTATATATAAAACAGTACAGGATCATCATGATAAACATTACAGCAACCGTCAGACCAAATATTTCATTGAGCACGGACCGGTTCAGATACGCCAGCACACCCGACGCAAAACTCAACACACCGGTAATGCCGATTATTTTTGAGAACTTGCCGCCTTTTATAAACCAGAAAAACAAACCCAGAAAAATAGCGGCAATCCCCCCCCACTTCATCCAGGTAAACAAATGCAGCCAGGCCAAGTATTGTTTAAAATCCCCGGTTTCAAGGTTTGCCGTAATCTTCAGCAATTGAATATTTTCCAGGACATCCGCCGACAGGACCGCCAATGCAATGACCGCACCCATATAATAATATTTCTTCGATGAAATTTGGGCACATTTAAGACAGAACATCAGCAGAAACAGTGAATACAGGAACATGTAGATAAAGTCCAGCTGATTCCCCAGGTCCATGGCATCCACCATCGACTGCCGGATCGTACCGTCAGTTGAAACAAACAACTGAAACACTTCGGCCTTTGTCTCAATGAATTCAAAAGCAATAATCGGCGTAAAAAATCCGTCCGGCATTTTGGGCGCTTTGGACGGAAAAATAATGACGAGTATCATGCTCATCACGATCACCAGCAAACCGACGTAACCGGCTTTTAAAAACAATCGATTTTTCAATGCCCCTCCTGTTCCTTTTCAATAGCATGGCATCTGGCGCATTACATGATTGAAAAACGATTTGTTTATCGTTGCTGAGCAGTATGCCATAAATTTGCATAAAAACCAAAGCAGATCCTTAATTTTTGTTTTCCGCTGTTTAATATTGATGGCTTCATAAAATAAGAGAGGTCTTGAATGTTATAAAAAAATTTTATAAGTTAATTGCCATTCACCGGCCGCTATGACCCGGCCCAACGCCGTGAGAATTGAACAATTATAAATTAAAAGAGGTTATAATGAACACAAAGACAAAAATTGGCATCATTATCTGCGATCGCTACCGCCGCTGTGCGGGCGGAAAATGTTTCCGGGCAATGAAAAACAAGGAAGGGGCTTTCAGCATATATACGAATACTGAAATTGAATTGGTTGGTTTTACAACGTGTGATGGTTGCCCGGGTGGCAACATAGAATACGCCGGGGAAGAGATGGTGAAAAATGGCGTCGAGGTGATTCATTTAGCGACCGGTCTGGTGGTTGGGTATCCCCCCTGCCCTTATATCGATACATTCAAAGCCTTTCTTGAAAAACGCTATGACGTCAAGGTCGTTACAGGCACGCACCCTATACCGAAAAAATATCTTGATATGCACACGTATCTTGGGACCTGGGAGAACACCGCATGGAAGCCACTTATCGCGCCGACCATGAGTGATGAAGCGACCCGTGCAAGTTACGATTAAGCATAACTACTGAAGGCCTGCTAAATATTGAATCTTTTCTTGTTTTTATTGACATCGCAGGCAATAGTTGATAATTTTTTATCGATTGCATGTAAATTTATATATTAGATAAATACAATGTATTAGATAGTTTTTAAAAATTTTTACGTTGATAAGGAGGGTGGGTTAAAATGAAAGGCAAACGGATTTTTTTATTATTAGCGATTGTCGGTGTTGCAATGTTTCTTTTCGGCGCATCCATTAATGCGGGCGAATCAGGTGCGGTGAATGACGTTTTTGAAATGAATAATACCGACGCTTTTGCCAAGCACAAAAAGGGGATTTGCGTATTCAGCCATAAAAAGCATTCAGTCGCTGCACCGGATGGTTACGGTGTTACCTGTGGCGAATGCCATCATGATAAAGACGGCAAAGCCTTGGAGCTTAAAGAATGTGATGCGGTTCAGGGCTGTATGGAATGTCATGACAAAGCTGAAAAACCCAAAAAACCCAAAGGTATGGCCAAAGAAGAATGGGCTGCAATGAAGCTTGAATATTACTATGGCGCAATGCATGCGAACTGCGTTGACTGCCACAAAACCGGTGGTGCCGGTCCGGTTAAATGTTCGGAATGTCATCCTAAAAAGGCAAAGAAATAATCTTTTATTTTCTTTTAAAAGTCTTTAAAAAAACAAAACCGGGCATATGAATCAAATCATTCATATGCCCGGTTTTTTTTGTTCAACCAATGAAATCTCTCCGTCAGACCATAATCCAAGACGCCTGAAATACCTGAAAGCGCCGACATCTTCTTCAATCTTCAATCTTCAATCTAAATGCCTTTGCCAACCGCACCAGGGTTGCCGCCCATTGGGGGACGCCCAGGGCATGAATATGGGTGTATGTGGCAAAAACATTCTTGTAGCAGAGCCCATCCCGATTATTAATAATCCCATGACCTTTTTCCATAAAAAACGCCATATCCTGATCTTTGCAGCGCCATTGAAGTACTTTGGAATAATGAAATTCATGCCCTTTTAAAACAGTACCGATTTCATAAAACGGATTTTCCACATCCACGATGGCTCTGGTATAGCCATGTCCCTGGGGTTTTTTTGAAAATCCGAATGTCAGCGGTAAAACACCGGTCATAGGATATGAAGAATCTAAAACCAGCGATTCCCCCAGATAGATTAACCCACCGCATTCCGCATAGATAGGAAGTCCGCTTTCAGCCGCATCTTTGATATCATTTCGGAATTGCTGATTGGCAGCCAGTTCTTTTGCATGGGTTTCAGGAAATCCCCCACCAATATATAATCCGTCAATATCCGGAAGTGCGGTGTCGTTCAACGGACTGATATAAACCAGATCCGCACCGGCAGCAGCTAAAGCTTCTAAATTATCAGGATAATAAAATTGAAATGCGGTGTCTTTTACAATACCAATTTTGGGCGTTGATGAATGCTTTTGAGGTATGTTTTGCGTTTTTCCGCGAGAATTTCCAACATCAACAGACAAGGAATCATCGTCAGTACATGAAAAATCAGTACTGCATGAAAAAGGTTTATTCTCAGCCGTTTTTGCAATGCGTAATACTTCGGTCAAATTGACATGTTTTGCCACAACATCGGCGGCGGCATTAATAGATTTTTTGGCCCAGGCGTGTTCCGGGGTGGGGATCAACCCCATATGCCGTTCCGGAAAATCCTGGCTTTTAAGCTTGGGGATCGCACCGATAACCGGTACACCGCAGTGTGTTTCAATACTCTGACGAAGTATGTTCTCATGGCGACTACCGGCGATTCGGTTGAGAACAACGCCCAATATTTTCACATCCGGTTCAAAATGAAGGCAACCCAGGACAACCGCAGCCATGGTTCGGGTACTTTTCGTACAATCCAGACAAAGGATCACCGGGGTATTTAACAGTCGGGAAAGCGAAGCCGTGCTGGTGGAACCGTCAACATCCAGTCCATCATAGAGTCCACGATTGCCTTCTATTACGGCAATATCATTGATAGTGTCTGCGGTAGTATAAGAAAGAAATGATTGGCAGACAAGACGATCATCGGCCATAAAGGTGTCCAGATTATAACAGGGCCGGCCGGCCGCCATGGCCAGCCAGCCTGCATCTATATAATCAGGACCTTTCTTGAAAGGAACAACTTTTTTTCCGGTATTGCATAATGCGGCAATAATCCCGATGGACAAGACCGTTTTACCGGATCCCCCGCGCAAAGCGGCAATTAAAACTCTGGGAATCTCAATCGGCAAATCATCATGCATTGCAATTAATTACGTATGAAAAAGGGCTCATTAATAATGCAAAGATTAATCTTCGTGCTCTGCACCAGCCTGTTTTCCC
>Ga0307991_1000741_pt1 | contig 23396 bp, 15 predicted proteins | sample EllFjometagen131_FD_203146 | JGI IMG/M metagenome (GOLD analysis project Ga0307991, IMG submission 203146) | Marine microbial communities from Ellis Fjord, Antarctic Ocean - #131 | ecosystem: Environmental > Aquatic > Marine > Unclassified | place: Southern Ocean | collected 2014-10-08 | reverse complement strand
AAAAAACTGGAACAAATATTAGAATGATTTTATTGCAAATTTAAGACAAAGAACAAGAATTTGATCATAAAATTACCTCCTTGGTTTTTGATAATAGCGGGTTAAACGAGAAGTTTAATTAAAAAAACGCGACAAGCTGCATCTAAGATGCATTTTTGATTATACTATTTTATATTTTTATTTCAAAACTACTGCAATTCCCATAATTTCTTTCCTTGTAAAACTCCTTTTCTTTCATTCCCGTTCCTTTTTATGTCATTCCCGAGCAGTCGGGAATCCATCCCCATTCTTTCCTCCCCTTGAGGAGAAGGTATTTCATTTCTATTCTCTCCTCCCCCTTGAGGGGGGAGGATTAAGGTGGGGGTGATTTTAAAACTTTTTCACCCAAAAAGAAGGATTTTTAAAACTTATATCGAATATATAAGGAGTATGAACTATTAATTCACACCTAATTACTTTTCTATTTTATGTAAATTGAAAGATCATATTATAAATGCAATATTTAAAAAGAAATACAAAATATAGCATCTTTGCTTTCTTCATCATTATTCTTTCCATAACTATATCTATTTCCACATTAGCCAAAACCGAAATCTACTTTTCCCTCTACGACAATCCCCAAATCTTCTTAACCACTTCCCCAATTCTGGAAGTTCAAAATATAAATAACAGCAACGCATTCCATAATGAATTTATAAAAGTGTTAAAAATAAGTGAGCCATTGGCGCAAAAAATAATCGCCTTCCCCTTTATGTCATTCCCACGCACGCGGGAATCTATCATTTTAAGAGACGAACTGAATTGTTTTAAAGAACCAGATGATCTTCCTCAAATTCCCAATCTCACCAACAATAATTTATGTGAATTGAAAGAAAAAGGAATAGTTATTAAGATTTAATAGTAATGAAAAATATTATAAGAATAAAGAATTAAAAAAGGTTAACTAATGTCAAATAATATTAGATGTCCAAAATGCGGTGCACCTATGATTCTGCGTACAGCAAGAAGAGGTCCAAATGCTGGTGGTAAATTTTATGGATGTTCCAATTACCCTAGATGTAAAGAAACACTCCCGATTGACCCAACAGACGCTCCAAGGGTTAATTATGGTCAAAGCAACAAATATATGAAACAAATTGATTTTCCGCATTCTCTAATTGCCAGATCAAGATTTAAAGATCATCAAGTTCGTTTTATAGAAGCTGTAGCAGTTTCCGAGGACTTATTAGAGAAGATTAATACCGGAGAAATAGAAAAAGAATATTTGAAAGCTTTTTCACAGTGGAGGTTTGATTTTCCAATAAAAGCATCTGATTTTGAATTGGTTGAACAACAATGTCAAATAATTGCCATCTTAGAGAAAATATTAACCAGAGGAAAAATTCTATTATCTTCTCCTAAAATAGAAAAAGATTTTAAAAAGTTATTTATTAAAGAATTGAAAGAAGGACAATTATCGTCATCAATTGAAAATATGATTTACGGCGAAGGCTGTAAAAAAAATGAATGTAAGCACTGGTTGGATAGTGCAGAAGAAACCATTTTTTACAAAGAAATCCTTTTAAAATTTTTAGGAGAAAATTATAAAAAATATGTTTTACCCCAAGTTGATATTCCAAGCTTAATTCCCTCGCAATCAGATGTAAAATCTTTTGTGAACCAAAGAGTAGATTTTTGCATCTTTCATCCAAGATTAAGCGAGAAAATAATAGTTGAAATTGATGGTGAACAGCACAAAGACCATACTGCTTCAGATAGCGAACGAGACGAATCTTTACAGGAATGTGGATATACAGTCATACGCATTCCGGCTAGTGAAGTAGTAGCAAGAGAAGGTTATCAATTAAGTATTTTAGAATCAAAACTTTTTCCCATAAAAGAAGATTATAATAATATAGCAAATTCCCACAAAGAATTAATTCAATATATATATTCAATCAAATTTGCACATCAAATTCAAATTGTTCTTCTTCAGGCAATTCAATCAAAACTTCTTAATTTAAACGATATAAGCTCCTGGCATATAATATCTGATGTAGATGAACTTTGCATATTTAACAAAAAAGATAGTTTAGCGATACTCAAAAAATCTGTGGAAGATTTTATTGAGCTATATAAAAATCTTTGTATACTTTATTCTGTCGATATAAAAGAAAAAGTAAGCCAATGTAGTCTTCTTACGGATTATAATCCTCTCGGTAATTCTGAGAATGCAATCTTAATATCATTTTCAGATCTATCTGTGAGTAATTTACCTACTTTTTATGTAAAAGATATTTATGTTCCTTTTCATATTGCAAATTCATCTTTTTCGACAATATCAGCACCTAAAGATATTGAAAAACCAAAAGAAAAAGAATTATTATATTTTTTAAAATATATATTCCGCAAACCTTCTTTTTGGGAAGGTCAATATGAAGCGCTTGTAAGAACATTGCAGGGCAAAGATTCATTATTATTATTGCCGACAGGTGCAGGCAAATCTTTGGTCTATCAACTTGCTTCTTTGCTTCGGCCAGGCCGAACAATAGTAATTGATCCGATAATATCATTAATGGAAGACCAGATTGATAATCTTTCTATGTTGGGAATAGACCGTTGTATGGCCATTACTAGTCAGATTGAAGATCCTAAAGATAAGACAAAGGCAATGCAATTATTTGGGCAAGGAGAGTATCTTTTTGTTTTTATTGCTCCTGAAAGATTCCAAACCGTCGAATTTCGAAAATCACTCCGCACGCTTACAGTTCATACGCCAGTCACGTCAATTGTTATAGATGAAGCACATTGTGTATCTGAGTGGGGACATGATTTTAGAACTGCTTATCTTAACATTGGAAGAATAAGTCGGATTTATTGCGAATCGAATGGAAAAATACCTCCCCTAATTGGGTTAACAGGAACTGCATCGAGAGTAGTTCTCAAAGATATTCAAAGAGAATTACTAATTCAAGATTTTGAAGCTACGATTACTCCGAAATCTTTCGACCGAAAAGAATTAAAATATAAAGTTATTTATTCCAAATCACAGGAAAAAGCATCTAGATTGTTGGGTTACTTAGGGCAATCATTGCCAAATTTATTTAACATTACAAGATCTACTTTCTACCAAACAAGGCAAAAAGAAACTCAATCCGGATTAGTATTTTGTCCTTTTGTTAATGGTGATTTTGGAGTAGTAAATATATCAGGCGAGATTGAAGAAAAACTAGGTATTCTAAATAAATATTACAGTGGTTCCGCCCCGAAATATTTCAAGCGTCTTGAATATAACCGCATAAAGCACCGTGTAGCAAGTGAGTTTAAACATAACAACATACCACTTCTAGTATGTACAAAAGCTTTTGGCATGGGGATAGATAAGCCTAATATCCGGTATACTATTCATTATGGAATTCCTCCTTCTATAGAATCTTTTTATCAAGAAGTTGGACGTGCTGGCAGAGATGGGAAAATGGCTTATTGTTGTATAATTGTATCTAATGATGATCCTGGTAGAACAGATTATTTATTAAATCCTAATAATAAAGTTGAAGAAATATATGAAACATTAAAAATGATTCCGAGAGAAGAAGATGACGATATAACCAGAGCATTATTTTTTCATACAAAATCATTTCGAGGAATTACTCAAGAAAAAGAAAATGTTAGAGAAATTCTTGAAAGTCTTGAAGATATTTCTAGAAAAGGCAAAAGGGTTATATCAATTCCAGAAGGGATTTCAAAAAGAGCCAGTAAATATGAGCAAAGCAGGCAAATTACCGAAAAAGCACTTCACAGACTTTTACTCATAGGACTTGTTTCTGATTATACAATAGATTATTCCAAAGAAGAATTTACTGTTCAATTATCAGGTACGGATAAAGAAAAAATTATTGAAGCCTATGGGAAATATGTTTCCGGATATCTACACCAACTAGGTAAAGAAGAAATCAAAAAAGTATCAAAATATCTTAATTTGTCTCTTCATGAATTTACAATGAAGGTAGTAGAGTTTTTATTACATTTTGTTTACGAAATAATTGAAAAAGGAAGAAGACGGGCATTACACGAAATGTTTTTAACAGCTACTGTTTCATCTACGGATAATGATATTCGAAAAAGAATTTTAAGGTATCTCGAAGCTAGTAAATATTCTGAGTTTCTAGAGCAATTAGTTACTGATATAAATATTGGCATAGAAAAATGCAAGAATTTATTTGCATCCGTTTGTTCTACCAATGAATCCGCCGAGCTTAGAGGGCAAGTAATACGTTTTCTTGAATCTTATCCCACTCATCCTGGGTTACTTATGCTAAGGTCTCTTTCTGAAGTATTTTCTAAGGATGGAAAAATTATAACAATAAAACAAAACTTTAACGCTGCGATATCTTCCGCAATAAATGAATATGGAGTAAGCGAAATTGTTATTTTTGAATTTGCTTCTTGGGTAATTTCAAATATTAGTAAACGCAATGTAGAGTTAGCCAAAGAATTAGTCGAGGAAATACTCCGGGCTTATCCTACTAGACAATTAGCTCGAATGTTTATTAAACAATTACCTATTGAGTTGGATGTAGTGCCGGCTTGGTTTCTTATAAATATACTTCAAAATAAGTGTAATAATTTAATTTTGAAAAATGGAGGATAAAATGGAAAAAGATATAGAAAATTTTTTACATGCAGAAGAATCTGCAGAGAAACTTATTCAAACTTTAGAAAGGCTTCAGACAGAAGCAAAATCTTACCAAGGTGCAACAAATGAAATAGGTATTGCCCGCGATAAACTTTTAGAACTGATAGGGTCAACAAAAGATGTTGTAAATAATAGCTATGAAGTTATAAAAACATTAAAAGGTATTGGTGGTCCAGAAATTTTTGAGAGGTTTAATAAGATAGAAAATAAATTAAACGAAGGCTCAGAAAAGATAGAAAGCAAAATAGAAGAAGTATCTAATCAGCAATCTTCACGAATTAAAAGCTTAAAATTTTTCGTAATTATATTATTACTGATCTCATTAGCAACAATTGCTGGTCTAGTATTTCCCAATTATTTGGCAGAATTAAATAATTTTATCTATAATATATTTAGGTGAATGACGTGTGATTAATATTTTATCTATTAGAATAAATAGACACATCCCATTTTCTTAGACAATTAATATTTATGTTTTTAAATAAAATAAATAGGGAAGGTGTACTAGGTCAATAATTCAGTAACTTTTGGCAAAAAACCTATGGGGTCTGAGAAGTTTCTTATCCAGATGATTGAAACTTTAGACATTGATATAGATTACCATAGATAGACGTCCAAAGGAAGACCTCGTAAAATGGAAAAGTAAACCATAGAAAAAATAAGATGTCCCTATTTTCTAAAGATTTGATCCCGGCAGTTTCTTTTCGTTATATTGTAAGAAAGAATAGGAGGTCATGAATGTCAAATCAACTTCAAGAACCTAAGGAAAATGACAACATAGATTGTCATCTACAACAAGTTGGAATGGGGACCCTTATATGTCGAGCAGCGCGACAAACTGATGATAAAACTACAAATGAGGTCAATCCAACTATTTGTTTCAATTGCCCTGCTGGAAAGATTTTTCGAGAGGTTGGATGCGATGCAGTCCTTCCCAAAATCCAAATCTATCCACGCATGATAGGTGCATCTTTCAACGTGGAAACTCTTTTTTGCAAGATCCGCAAAAGGGAGACCACTTTAGATTTTTGTCGCACATGCGGTCTTGTCACAGCCGAGACGACACGACAGACTGTTTCTACAGCTAGAGGATTATTCAAAGCCCAAGGTTTTTATTCAGCTTACAAAGATATTGAGAAAGCCAGAGAGTTGATCCGAGACGGGAATTTCGAAAATGCGGTTACACGAAGCATTGCTTGTCTTGAAAGTACTATGCGCATTTGTCATGAAAAATTAGGAAAGCCCCTCCCCAACAAAAAACAGATTACTGACTTGTGGAAATCGACGCGAACTATTCTTCATTTTGATGAACTTGATCCCTCTGGGGCAACCTTACCTCTAATGAACGCTTTATCAGGTGTTGTAAGCCATTTGGGAGGATTAAGGAATACGTTGGGGGATGCTCACGGAAAAGGTATATTTCCACCTGATGTGTCGGAGAATATAGCAGAACTTGCTATAAACACTGCCTCAACCTTATCTACGGCAATTATCCGACGCTTCAATCAGATAAAGGAGGAAGCTAAGTGAGTGAAATCAGGATGAACCTTCCATTTCATCTAGATGATGACGGATTCTTTAGAAGAGAATGTCCTTTTTGTCGTAAAGAATTTAAGGTTCTATTAGAAAAAGAAGAGCTGACAGATCTTGCTCAGGAAGGTATAGACTCCTTTATGATTGAGGCGAAAGGGGAGACAACGGATTTAGATGAGAGTGAACGTTCAGAAACTGAATTTATCTGTCCTTATTGTGGGCAACAGGCACCGAGCGACAGCTGGTGGACAAAAGAACAACTTGCTTACATGAGAATTGTAGTCAAAAACATTATGGCAAAGATAGTTAATGAAAACTTTATACGTCCACTTAAAAGAAATTTTCAAAAACCTAGCTCTAGTATGGTTTCTATACGGTTTGAAGGCAAGGAAATGGAGCAGCAAGAACCATGGATATCTCATGAAGTCGATGATATGGAAATATTTGATCTTCCATGCTGTAAACGTAAGATAAAAATAGAGGATAATTGGATAGGCGTGGTATATTGTTTTTTTTGTGGATTTCCTTACAAACATAAGAATTGGGAAATAAACGACATATAACATAGTGGGTATGTCTCACTTTATTCGCCCAAATTTCAGTTTTGCCAAAACATTGCATATGCTGGGAATTTTATATGAAGTGCTACCATTAACTTTAAAAGGAAATTAAATAGAGAATAATATTGATATTTAAAAAGAGGGGATGGAAATGCCGGAAAATAATATAACGAAACCATTTAATGAGAAACTGATTGATTTATTAAAAACGGATTTACGTTTTGTGGATGACGAGAGGGAATTGATTAAGGCGGCAGTAATTGACCGTGCCTGGAAGATTGACCGGGATTTGGTAAAGCTGTTACTTTCTGAACCAGAAATAGAGAAAAAATTCTTTGATGAAATTGAAGGACATTGGATATTTAATATCAATACCTTTATTGAATACATATCTGATAAAAACTTTCTTGCTAATTCTTATACCCGATTCCGTAACAAGGTGGGTTTAAATATTGGCGGTAAGTTCTTGCGTGAAAGAGGTGAAGTTTCTCTTGTCTGGCCTTATAAAGATTGTGTATTGGAAGGCGGGCAGACCAAAGAAGAGGAAAAACGAAAAGAGATTTTCTTTAATGAAATCCTGGCACAAAATGAGATTGACCGCCTGTTTGACCCGAAGGTATTGACCAACTTCAAGCGCTACACCCCGGATGGTGAACAGAAAGTAACGGAAATTAAACAAAATAAAAGCGGCACAACAAAAGAAAACTTAATTATCAAGGGCAACAATCTATTAGCACTGCATACGCTGAAAACTCAGTTCAGAGGCAAGGTGAAGTTGATTTATATTGATCCACCGTATAACACCGGTAATGATACTTTTGGATATAACGATAATTTTAACCACTCAAGTTGGTTGACTTTTATGAAAAACCGATTGGAAGTTGCGAGAGATTTATTAAGAGAGGACGGTTCAATTTGGATTAATATTGATGATGATGAAGCACATTATTTAAAGGTCCTTTGCGATGAGGTATTTAGTAGGAAAAACTTTGTAGCGAATGTAGTGTGGCAGAAAAAATATTCGCCACAAAATGATGCAAAATGGTTTTCTGATATGCATGACCATATTTTAATTTTCGCGAAAAAGAAAGAAGCATGGAGACCTAATTTAATTCCAAGAACAGAAGAAGCCGATAAAAGATATAAGAATTATGATAATGACCCAAGAGGAAATTGGAAATCAAGCGATTTTTCGGTAAAAACTTATTCAAAAGAATATGACTATCCAATTACTACGCCAAATGGAAGAATTGTAAATCCACCCAAAAGTAGAAGTTGGAGAACTTCAAAAGAAATCTTTCAAAAACTATTAAATGATAATCGCATTTACTTTGGCGTACATGGGGATGCAGTTCCTTCTATAAAACGATTTTTATCAGAAGTGCAGAAAGGTACTCCCCCTCAAACAATTTGGCATTATAGCGAAGTTTCGCATAATCAAGATGCTCGAAAAGAGATTTTATCCTTGTTTAGTGATGTTCCTGAGGATTTTTCTACACCAAAACCCGAACGTCTTCTTCGTCGTATTATTCATATCGGTTCCAAAGAAAGAGACATAATTTTGGATTTCTTCGCTGGCTCCGGCACAACTTCAGCTGTTGCCCTTAAGATGAAACGCCAATGGGTAACTATTGAGCAAATGGATTATATAGAAAAAATTACACTTAAACGGTTGAAAAAAGTTATAGGTAAAAAAGTAAAGAAAGAAAATAAGATGACAGAGAAACTTGAATATGACACAGGAGGCATTTCCAAATCCGTCAACTGGCAGGGCGGTGGTGATTTTATCTACTGTGAACTGATGAAATACAACGAAGCCTTCATGGACAAAATTCAATCTACAAAAACTTCAGATGAATTATTAGAAATTTGGAAAGATATTGCTGAAAACTCTTTTCTTAACTGGTATGTAAACCCAGAGATGCCTAAAGAAGCAGTTGACAACTTTATGGAAATTGGAAAATTTGAAAATGGATTGGAAAAACAGAAAAAATTGTTAGCAGAACTTTTAAATAAAAACCAATCGTATGTCAATTTATCCGAAATTGATGACGAAGATTTTAAAGTGAGTGAAGATGATAAGAAATTAAATCAGTCATTTTACGGGGAGGCATACAATGACTGACAAATTTCTGTATGAAGAACTGAATGCCGTATCCAAAATGGGATTTTTAAAAAAAGAAATTCCGGATTATCTTAAAGATAATCTAAATCCTAAATTTGAACTGCGTCCTTATCAGGTAGAAGCCTTCTCCCGTTTTTTTCACTGTCTGGATAATGATTTTCCCGGCAAAGACTGGCCTTTGCATTTTCTATTTAATATGGCCACCGGTAGTGGTAAAACTCTGATTATGGCGGGACTAATACTGTATTTATACGAAAAAGGTTATCGGAATTATCTCTTTTTTGTAAATTCAACCAATATTATAGAAAAGACAAAGGACAATTTTCTCAATCCTTTATCTTCCAAGTTTCTCTTCAAAAAAAATATCCGCATAGGAACCAGAAGGATCAAAGTAACTCCGGTTGTTAATTTTGAAGGCGTAAATGACAAGGATATCAATATTTGTTTTACCACCATTCAAAAACTGCATTCCGACCTGGCAACCGAAAAAGAAAATGCAGTTACCTATGAAGATTTTAAAGATAAAAAGATTGTACTGCTTTCTGATGAGGCACATCATATCAACACCCAGACTAAAACACAGTTAGAAATATTTAAAAACTGGGAAAATACGGTGGAGCGAATATTCAAACAAAATGAGGATAACCTGCTTTTAGAGTTTACCGCCACATTGGATTATTACCATAAAAATATTGTGGAAAAATATCGCAACAAAGTTATTTATCGTTACGATCTCCGTCAATTCCGAAATGACGGCTATTCCAAAGATGTATATATCGTACAAGCTGATTTTGAAGAGAAAGACCGCATTCTTCAAGCGCTGATTTTAAGTCAATACAAACAGGAGGTGGCGGCGAAACATCGAATTAACCTGAAGCCGGTCATTTTATTTAAAGCACAAAAAACCATTGCCCAATCACGGGAAAATAAAGCGAATTTTCATAAGTTGATGGAAAATCTTTCAGATGATAATATTGAAAGAATTCGTAAAAAATCAGATATTCCTTTGTTAAAACGGGCATTCGATTTTTTTAATGAAAACAAGATTGGCTCTAAACAACTGGCGGAAAGAATACGCCGGGAATTTGATGAAAGCCACTGTATTTCGGTTAATGAAGAGAAAGAAAAAGTAAATCAACAGATTCTCCTTAATTCCCTCGAGGATAGAGATAATCAAATACGGGCGATATTTGCCGTGCAAAAACTAAATGAAGGATGGGATGTTTTGAATTTATTTGATATTGTCCGCTGTTATACTACCCGTGATTCCAGATACGGAAAATCCGGGAAAACAACCATATCAGAGGCACAGCTTATCGGACGTGGAGCGAGATACTTTCCTTTCGTTACCAAAGAAAATAATGATCGTTTTATTCGAAAATTTGATAAGGACCTAAACGATGAAATGCGAGTATTGGAAGAACTTCACTACCACAGTATAAATGATTCCCGTTATATTTCTGAGCTTCGTACCGCACTGATCGAGGAAGGTATGATGGATGAAAGGGAAATAGAAAAAGAACTAAACCTAAAAGAGTCTTTTAAGGAAAGCGATTTTTATAAACACGCTCTAATCTATATCAACGAGCGGGTAAAAAATAATTATGAATATGTTAAATCATTTGCTGATCTTGGCGTAAGCAAAAGAAATTATGTTCACATGATAGCAAGTGGGTATGGATTGACAGAGTCCTTGCTTAGTGGGAATGGAAATATGAGAGCTGTTGCTGAGTCAGCACGAAAGGATATAAAAGTTAAGGATATTCCACGCTATATTACTTTCAATGCTATTTCAAAAAATTCATTTTATACTTTCCGGTCTCTAAAACATTATTTTCCGTACATTAAATCAATAAGAGAATTTATTAATGCGGATGATTATTTAGGAGGGCTTGAAATTACCTTTCAAGGCGATTCAGCAGAAATTTATAATTTATCTAATGAAGCAAAGCTTGATGCTTTAACAGAATTGCTTGGTCAGATTGAAGCAGAAGTCAAAAAAAATATTACCCAATATAGAGGAACTGAAAAATTTAAACCGAATAATATTTCTTCCGTTTTTCACAATAAAGTGCTGAAACTGCTTAAAGATAGTGAAAGAGAAAATGGGGATGAGCAATTTGTATCAGATAAACGATGGTATGTTTTTAATGCTAATTACGGCACCAGTGAGGAAAAGGCATTTGTCAGAATGTTAGACCGTCAGATGGATACATTAAAACAAAATTATGACGGGATATATCTTATCCGTAATGAAAGGCACTTTAAAATTTTTAGCTTCTCTGATGGTCAGGCATTTGAGCCTGATTTTGTTCTATTCCTTCAGGAGAAAAATGGCAAAATGCTTACTTATCAAATATTCATCGAACCAAAGGGTAAACACTTAAAAGAGTATGACAAATGGAAAGAGAAGTTTTTAAAAGAAATAACAGAAAAATACAAAGAAGAGATATTAGAGTTTACAACTAGGCGAAAAACACAAAAATACAGGCTTGTGGGTGTACCCTTTTATAATAATACAGATGAAAATCAATTTAAAAAAAGCCTGTATGAAGTGATAGAGGATTGAAAGTTAATCCAGAATGTCAAATAAATCCAATTAAGAAAGAAAAAAATAAGCAAGGCATTTATAATTTAGTAATAAAAAAAGCTAAATTATATTAAGTAATTCCCGTAATAATACAGATGTTATTATCGTAGGCTAAATATAATATTGTTCCCATTGTTAGTTAATTGAAATGTGATTATTTAATTACGAAGGGATCTAAAAGTATGAATGAAGATAAAGAAAAGCATGATGAAAAATTTTTTAATTTATTTGATAAACTACTGAAAACTGAATTCGATAGTATTTCGTTTGGAACTCTATTAATGAAATATTATGGACCCCAATTAGCAAAGTTGACTACAAACAAAGAAGAAAAAGATAAACTAGATCGTAAGACCTCTGAACTTATTAAATCATCTGGAGGAGTCCCAAATTTTTTGTATGGATTATGGGATGAGCCTAAACCCGTTTTTGATACATATGTGAATTCTGCAATAGATGAGTTTTTCTTGTCCTATCAAAAAGCAAGGGAAGCCATTAGCAGAGCACATATTAAGTTTATTGTTAATGATATAATAGGAAAACATCCGGAATACATTAAGAAAAAACCTTCCAAGGATTTAGTGGGATATTTAGAAAACCTTTACTGGGATATGGTTGAAATTGCTTATATAAGACTTGCATCCTATTGGGATAGAGCAGGACAATTACTTGATTATATTTTTTTCAATATACGTCAATACGAGAGGGATGGTTTTTCAGCAGTAATAGATAGGATTCATATTAATATTGGTAGAATTTTACCAGAACTTTTAAAACTAGAATCATGGATAAATATTTTTCAATATAGAAAGTCTGAAAACCCTGATGGCTACAAATGGCTTATACGAAGAAGAAATTTAATTATTCATAGTATAAGTTTAAAAAACTATGAGAATTATGAAGATGATGATGAATTATTTGAATCAAATTACAATCATCTTAATGTAACAGTCAAAAGAAAACTAGCGCCACAAAAACCTAAAGAAGAACTTAAACAGTTACACGCTCAGTTTAGCATTGCTACAGAATTATACACAAAAGTGCTAGAAATAAGCTCTTGGGGTGCTAAAAAAATAAATAGAATAAATAACTAGAATATTTATCATAAACCGTCGAGGGTTTGGGTTCATACTCAATAATTTGGTACAACTTTTCTAAATGCTTTTAATATTGAAATTTATTTTTATCAGTAAGGACCAGTATATTGATAAATTAATTAATTTAAATTTAAGATATTGATTAATAATAAATTTAATAAAAATTATTTAGGTATTACTATGTATAAACTTGATGAGGAAACTAAAAATTGTATAAAAGAAGCAAAAAATATTTTAAAAAAAGAGATGGTTAATGTTAAATATCTTTTGAATTAGATTGGTCAAAATAAAGAAAAAAATTCAATTGCCAAAATATTTGGAGCAAATGTTTTTGCTGTTGGTTCAGAAAGGTTAGTTTTAGAAATTTTAGAAAACCTTGAAAGAAGTTTTCTACTAATTTCGATTATTGGCTTAAGACCATTACTTGAAAACTATATTAACGTTCATTATATTTACCATCATCCAAATCATTTAAAAGACAATAACTGGGCAGAAAAGATTTGTAAAGATTTTATAGATAGAACTCTAAATCCTCATGCAATAAAAAGCAGAATTGGTGAAAAATCTTTATTCAAAAGGGCGAAAGAAGCAGATTTGGAAAATTTTTATACTATCGTTTATTCAGATTTATGCAATTTTTCACATTTCCTAGCAAATGTAACTGATATTGTATATCCGTTTTATTTTAAAGGAAAAACAATTGAAACATGTATCTATACAATTACATTTTACCAAGATATATTGATAGCTATATCAACTTTTTATGGAACATCTTTTGATTTATTTATAGATGATATTTTATTATTTAAAAAGAAGGGCGAAGAAATATTATCATCTATTGATATAAAAAAAGAGCATCTAAAATTTAAAGAATATTTAAAGTATACTAAAATTAATATTTAAATATTTCCATAGTAAAATATTGAACTACAGGAAGGGCGCTAGCCCTTCGGGTCGTGCAATTTCGCATATTTGTCGTGACGCCATATTGTAGAACAGGTTTATAAAGGAGCACTTAATATGATAGAAGTGTTGAAAAAATTGTTTGTCGGAGATCAAAATGACTACGAAAATCATGTAAAATTCAAAAATGATTTTTCAGTAGTACATGCTTGCAAAGAACCATATCATAGAAAAGCTCTTGGATATTCAGGACGTGGCGCGCCGAAAAATCATCCAGAATATTTAATTGCTAGAAGGGGAAGTAGATTAATTTTAAATTTGATTGACTCAATTGATCCTAATTACATTCCCGAAGAAATTATATTTAAAGCGGTGAATTTCATTGAAGAAGAACTATCGCATGACAAGAAAGTTTTAGTACATTGTAATCAAGGAGAATCAAGAGGTCCAGGTATCGGATTGATTTGTTTTGCAAGAAATAAGGCGACTCCAGATTTATCTTATTTTTCCACTATAAAGGAATTTAAGAAAGTATATCCTAAATATAATCCTAGTTTAGGGATAAGTAAATTTTTAGAATTAAATTGGCAAAAATTGATGAAAATATAAAAAATGCTGATACTAAAACATAACGGAATATTACTATCAATTATTGAGCACTGTAGACGGTTGTTAATACTCAGTAATTAAGTGACTGATTTGGAAGAATTAAAAAAATCAATCTTGCAAAAAGCTTTTAAGGGGGAGGATTATGATTATGAAAAAGAGGTATAGAAATGCAAATTAATCAAATAAAAATAAAAAATTTTAGATTGCTACAAGATTTCACTATAGATTTAGAAGAAAATTTGTCTTTGGTTATTGGAAAGAATAATACTGGGAAAACTTCACTTCTCTCTTTGCTTGAGCGTTTTCTTAGAGTAAATCAAAACAATTTTACATTTCATGATTTTAATATTCCATTTCAAAAAGAAATTGAAAAGGCTGTAAAAGAAGGTATAGCAAAAGATGATTTCAAAGACTTAGGTATTAGTCTTAAGTTGTACATAGAATACTTTAAAGATGATAGTCTTGAAAATATTTCAGATTTAATTTTAAACTTAGCTCCAAATGAAAATTTCCTTGTTTTGTCGTTTGCATATTCTTTGAACTATGACCGATATACTCGGTTAAAAGAAGACTATCTTGAATTCAAAAAAATATTTAAAAACAAAACTATTTTAGACTATTTAAAAAAGAACCACAAACAATATTTTAAAATAATTAAAAGAGTCGTGGAATATGATAATGAAACAACTTCAATTGAAATAAGTGATGAACAAATATCTAAAATTATAACCTTAAAAACTATCAGTGCTAAAAGGGACGTTGCTAACGAAGAAGGTGAGAGTGCGAGAAGTAATAAAACTCTTTCAAATCTTTGCTGTAAATTTTTTAATTCATTGAATAAAACAGATTCAGCAGATATAGCCGAGCTGCAAAAGAATTTAATTGAAACAGACGACAAGCTGAATGTTACATATGAAAAGACCTTCAAAAAAATAATTGAAGATGCATTAAGATTTAGCTACAATAAAAATGAGTCTCAAATCGCTATAAAATCAAATTTGGAAGAAGTTAATATTTTAAGAGGAAACACATCTGTTGTCTACAATCAAAGCGAACAAGAACTACCCGAGGATTATAATGGTTTAGGATATATGAATTTATTTGCCATGATATTCAACCTTCGCATAATTTTTGATTCCTTTAAGAAAGAACATAGTCCAACAGAAAAACCCTCAGATATAAATTTATTATTCATTGAAGAACCTGAAGCTCACACACACCCACAAATGCAATATGTTTTCATCAATAACATTAAGATTCTGCTATCAGGGGGTAAAAAAGGTTTAAATAATTTACAAACAATAATAAGCACACATTCTGCACATATCACATCACAAAGCTCATTTAATGATATCAAATACTTTTACAAAAAATCGGTAAATAGTGTTATTTCTAAAAATTTATCGGAATTAGAAAATCGATATGGAACAGAAGGTGAAGGAAAAAGAAATTTTCAGTTTCTAAAGCGATACCTCACCTTAAATAAATCAGAGTTATTTTTTGCTGAAAAAGTAATTTTCATCGAGGGAAATACAGAAAGAATATTATTGCCATACATGATGAAGAAAATTGATTCTGAAAATTCAGAAATAGAAAATTACAACCCTCTTTTATCTCAAAATATTTCAATAGTAGAAGTGGGAGCATATGCACATGTTTTCGATAATTTTTTAACTTTCCTTGGAATTAAAACATTAATTATAACAGACTTAGATTCTGTGAAGTCAGATGCAAATGGGAATAAATGTAAGGTTTCTGAAGGTACACATACAAGTAACGCCTCTATTAAATACTTCCTAAAGGATGCAGACTTTAATAGATTGAAAGCCTTACCACATAAATCAAAAATACTATCTAAAAATGATAATAATTGGAAGGAAAACAAAGATGGTTTGATATGCATTGCATACCAAACCGAACAAAATGGTTATCATGCTCGAAGTTTTGAGGACGCTTTTATTTCTATAAATTTTGAATTTATAAAAATAAACAAAGAAAAATTTAAAAGTCTAATAAACAAAGAGATGTTAGACAAAAAAACACCAGATTATTACGAAATTGCCGATACTTGCATAGACAAAAAAACCCTCTTTGCAACTGACATTCTTTATTATAGTAGTGAAAATTTAACGGAGTGGCAAGTTCCTGAATATATTAAAGAGGGTTTGTTATGGATATCGAAGTAATTGATAAGATTAAAGAACAAATAGAAGCAGGAAATAATTTTCTTGTAAGTGGAGGTGCAGGTAGCGGCAAAACTAACACTTTGATGCAGGTATTAGATTTGATTTACGATATGAATCCTATAGTTAATATCGCTTGTATTACGTTTACAAATGTTGCCGCTGATGAGATTAAAGGTAGAGCAAAATATGATAAATTAGAAGTTTCTACAATTCATGATTTTCTTTGGAAATCACTAAAAAATTACCAAAATGATTTAAAGAAATCGCTCGTTGCTTTGATAGAGCAAGAAAAAACAGAAGAGAAAACCGGTATTAAATATTCTGGCGAAATAGATATTAACGAAGAGTATCTGCGTGATAAAGAGATTAATTATAAAGACTACAAAAAAATAGACGATGGCATTTTGTCACACGATGAAGTCTTAAGAATTTCTAATTATATGTTTAAAACATATCCTCTGTTGTGTGATATTTTAAAAGATAAATATGATTATATTTTAATTGATGAATACCAAGATACTGAAAAACAGGTAATTGAAATTTTTCTTGAATATCTTCCAAAATCCAGCACCAAAAAAAATATTATCGGTTTTTTTGGTGATTCCATGCAGTCTATTTATGGCAATAGAATTAGCGATTTACAAAATTACATTGTAAAAGGTTCAGTTAAAGAAATCAAAAAAGACGACAACTGGCGGTGTTCCAAAACGGTTATTAGTCTCCTAAATAAAATTAGAACAGATGGTATCCAACAAGAAAGAAAAATAAAGCCAGATGAAGTTAATAAAGATCTTAATGGAAGTGCAAAATTTATGTACTCGAATTTAGATTACTTTAATATTGAAGAGATAAAAAGACATAAGCTGTTTGAAAATTGGGATTTTACTGATTTTACAGAAACAAAAGAACTTTATCTGACGCACAATTTAATTTCAGGTAAAGCTGGCTTTGTAAAAATTTTCGAGATCTACAATAATGACGAAATAATTAATCAAGTAAAAAAAATTAAAAGGAAACTAAAAAAAGAAAATTGTTTAGCTGATGTAGTGGGTAAAACTTTTGAAGAGGCCCTAAATCTGAATATTGTAAATCAAGCGCCAAATTTTAAAAAATTTATTTCTAAAAATCTAATATTGTTTAACGAAACCAAACCTCTTCTTTTTGAAGATTTAACGAAAAATTATTTAAATAAGGATCAACTCATTGGAGACAATCGAGATAAATTGATTATCCATCTTTTAAAAATCCAAGAACGGTTACATTTGTATAACTCAAAGAAAGTGAATGAGTTTGTTAAGAAATCTGATTATAAAATATTATCAGTAAATGATAAAAAGAAACTGAAAAAATCTATTGGATCCTTGGTTAGTATGAAAAAACAAACAATTGAGGAGGTAGTAAATTCTGCAGATGAGAAAAATATTGCAAAAAAAGATGATAACTTTAATAACTTTGTTAAAGAAAACACATACATTTATAATAGAGTCAGACAACTTCCTTTTAATGAAATCATTAATTTATACAATTTTGAAGAAGACTTAACTCCTTATTCAACTCAACATGGGGTTAAAGGGGCTGAGTTTGATAACGTTTTTGTAATTTTAGATAATGGAAAATGGAATCAATATAATTTCAAATATCTTTTTGAAGAAACCAGCGGTAAAGAAACTATTATCGAGAGGACAAAGAAAATGTTCTATGTCTGTTGCTCCAGAGCAAAAAATAATTTAGTTGTTTTTTACCATAAACCGAGCGATAAAGTTCTTGATATGGCAGGTTATTGGTTTGGAAAAGATAATTTGATAGATGCAAACCAATAAATGAAGCAGAAACAAAAGCAGAAATTCAATTAATGGGTACAAGTGTGCTAGTTCAATAATCCGGTAACTTTTAGCGGAAAACTTATAGGATTTGAGGAGTTTCTTAACTAGATGGTTGAGGATTTAGGCATTATTATGGATAGACGTCCTAAGGGAAGATCTCATAAAATGGAAAGCTAAACCATAGAAAAAATAGGATGTGTTGTCCCTATTTTCTAAAAAAAAGGGGTTTCTAGTATGAAAATTAAATGCCCATTATGTGGTTGTGAAAATTATTTTACTGGTCTTGAAGATGAAGGCACTAAATTTTGTAATGAGTGTAATACGCCCTTAGTTGAACCTAAAACAATGGTAGGCAAAGAAACTTTTTGCCCTTATTGCGGGATTGAATTAATAGAAAAATATAAGGGAAAATATAAATGTCCTAGTTGCAATAGAAGTTTTATTAAATCAGCTTCTGAGATAATAGAAAGTACAGATGAAAAAGAAGTTGAATATGAAAATAACAAACCGGAGATAAATGCTACCCAACGTACAAAAAAGATTAAATCAGTTTCCGATAAATTTACTAATGTTCCAATAGATAAAAGAATAAGTATATCAAAAATAAAAGACTCTAAATGTCCTTTTAAATATTATAAAAATTATATCGAAGAGCCAAAAGAGGAAAAACCATTTTTATCAATTGAATTAGGTTCAGGCCGATTTTTTCATAGTAAAGTTGAGTGGTTATTTAAAAGTATAGCATCACAAAATAGAAAAATAACAAGAGAAGATATACTCAAAGTAGACGATGTGATAAATGAATTTGAAATATCGTTCTTATGGAATGGACAGCTACGAGAGCCCTATAAGATTATAAGAAGAGGCTACCATTTTGATCATTTCAAAAATAGGTTATATAATACAATACAAAATTTTAATGGGTATGTTCTCCCTAGGTTACTGGGACATAAAGTAGTAAAAACTGAAGGAGCTTTACAAATAAGAACGGATGATTTTGTAATAAGAGGTAAGTATGACCTTATAACACAGGATCAAAACAATAAACTAATATTGTGGGATTGGAAGACGGGAAGGATGCCAAGACCTGATTTTTACGAAGAATTTACTTTGCAAAAAATACAATTAGGTATATATGCTATTTGGATAAGACATAAATATGAAACTGATAATGTAATGGCAAATGTAGTTTTTTTAAGAGACAATGTAGATTATCTTGAAGAGGTTTTTGGTTATTATTTGGAAGAGAAAGTAATAAATTTTGTTGAGAACCAATATGATATTTTAAAAAATATAACAGATTACACTCCTATACCAAATAATTTGTGTCCATGGTGCAGTTGGAAGTCAAAATGTGGATATGGGTAACTTATTACGAAAAATAAAGATTATGGAGTATTAAAATTGGATGTATCATCCTAATTTTTCATAATTTGTGCTTCCCAGCTTGACCGGGTTAAGATATTAGGGTTTCCCCTATTATTTAAAAAAATATTATAGAAGGTGAATAATATGTATCATTTTGCGTATGGTTCTAATTTGAATCATAAACAAATGAATTGTAGATGTCCGGATAATAAATTTATTAAGAGAACATATTTAGACAATTATAAATTTGTTTATGATGGGTATTCAAAGAATTGGGAAGGAGGAGCTGTAGCTAATATATTAGAATCAGCCGACAGTATTGTTTGGGGTGGTTTGTATGAAATTAGCAAATCAGATTTAGCCAATTTAGATAAGCGTGAAGGATATCCAGATTCATATGATAGAAAAGAATTGAAAGTTAAAGATGATCACGGAAATATTTATAAAGCAATTACTTACTTTAGGATTGGGGAGAAGATTGGCATTCCAAGTAATAAATATAAAAAAATAATTATTGATGGAGCAAAGGATTGTAATTTACCTGATAATTACTTAAAAAAGAATTTAATATTACAATAGATGCATTTCCTTTGATACAAATTAAATCTCAAGATTAGGAGAATACATTTTGAAGAAAAAAGTAAATGCCCCAGCATCGGAACCAAAGCAGATTGATTTAAAGCGATTTAAACAATTAATGTCTTATTATCTTGATTGTATTCGGGAGGATAAATCAGATGGTGCCCGAACTTTTTTATCTGATATTGATAAAAAATATTTGGTAATGCCGATTGAAAAAGAATGGTCTCTACTTGAAAAAAAGAAAATTAATATTTATCTGCAAGGCGAAAGTACATTCTTCTTGAAACAACTAAGGCAGCGAGGTGGAAGCGGGGCACTTTTTTATGGATATCCCTTATATGTTGAGTGGATTAAAAGATCAAAAAGGGGCTGGAGTGGAGGTTTCGCAATTCCAATTTTTTTGCAAGCTGTTGACTACGAAATAAGCGGACATAATCTTACTCTGAGTTCTTTGCAGGAATGGCCGAAAGTAAATAACGAATTTTTAAAAAAAATGTTTAGATCGGTTGAAGAGAGACGTGCTTTTTTGCATGATATCGGTCTTTTGGAGATTGACGGTGATTTACCTGAAAATGGATTAGCAGATATTGTTTTAAAACTTAAAGATGCTGCTTTGGATATTGATATCAAAGAATCTATCGATCCAAATCAAATCATTACTGAACCTTCAGTTGATCAGATTACATCCTCCGGAATCTATAATCGACCTCTATTATTTATAGGAGAAAAATCAAAATTTACAGCAGGTTTGGAATATGAAATTGAAAAGTTAAGCGATTCTAATGAAGCTGAAAAGATTTCAAAAACTGCACTGAAATATTTTTTTACTGATCAAGCAGTAGATGAAAAAATACAAGAAGATAAACCGATAGAGCCCATTGCAGAAGTTGTTGCTCTTAATGATGAGCAAAGAGACGCTGTAAAATCAGCATTTATTGAACCGGTTACAGTTGTTACGGGACCTCCGGGGACTGGGAAATCACAAGTTGTAATTAGTGTCTTGGCTAATGCTTATCTAAGAGGCGAAAAGGTATTATTTACGAGTCGGAATCATAAAGCTGTTGAGGTAGTTGAGAGCAGATTAAATAGTCTATCCGGCTATCCTTTGGTATTAAGAACTGGAACAAGAGGAGGAGCCAGAGATTTACGAGGTGAATTAATTAATTTTCTAAATCAAATGTTATCGGTTGCGGCAACAGAAGAAGATCGTCTTTTTGAAAAAGAGGCAAGACGAGTACTTACTGAATTATTGGATAAACGGGATCATACATTAAGAAAAATTGAAGAGATTAGAAGTATTAGAAATAAAGTAAATAAAATTGATATATTATTAGATGGTCCGCGAGAAAGATATGCCTCTGAATTATGGGAGAGGATATTTACTTCTAAAATTGATACTCTTAAAAATCCTGAACCACTTATAAGAATATTAAAAAAACATAGTAATAGTCGTTCAAATATTTTTAAAAAGTTATTTCTTTTAATTAGGCGAAAAAAGGATTTTAAAAAAATTAAAGAGTATGTCTCTTTTTTAAGAGAATATAGATATCTTTTTGATGGACAACCTAAAGAATTATTATATAAGACAAATATCAATGAATGGGTTAAATATTTAGAGAAAGTTTTTGATCGATATAATGTTTGCAAACAGGTTGAAGAATTTCGTGAAATCTGCTCAAAATTAGATAAAATGCCACCTTTGGAAGATCTCGCATTAGACTATAGTGATAATGAGGATAAAATTTGCGATTGGAGTGCTCGTTTATTAGCGGCATACGGTAAATTATTGCCTGATAGACTTAATGAAAGTCTAAGGCGTACTATTGGAGAATTTAAAGCCACTGTCGAAAGGTTAGCCAATGATGAGATTGGTGGTCGCGCTTATGCGAGTTTACGAAGAGAACAGGAGCGACTTTTTGATTCAATAACGCAAGTTTTGCCAGTATGGTGTGTTACGAATCTCTCCGCTCGAGGATCATTACCTTTTGAAGGAGGCATTTTTGACCTTTTAATCATTGATGAAGCAAGTCAATGTGATATACCTTCTGCAATTCCTCTTTTTTACCGGGCGAAACGAATTATGATAATCGGAGATCCTCAACAATTAATGCATATATCCACTATCGAACGACATCGGGAGCAACAGATACAATTAAAACATAATTTGATATCGGCATCAGATCAACCTTTTTCATATGGAAAGAACTCATTATATGATCTATCAGCTACTCGATGTGAGCAGTCAAAACTAATTATGCTTAGGGAGCATTTTCGGTCACATAAAGACATTATTACCTTTAGTAATCACAAATGGTATAGGGGAGCACTCAAAATTTGTACTGATTACAGGAGATTTATTTGTCCCTCGCAAAATAAGCCGGGAATCAAATGGACACAGGTTGAAGGTAAAGTACAAAAACCAACATCGAGCGGAGCAATAAATAGAGAAGAAGCCCAGGCTGTAGTTTTAGAATTAGTTGACCTGTTGGTAAACAGAAAGTTTAAGGGAAGTGTAGGTGTTGTAACTCCGTTTCGCGCCCAAGCCAACCTTATTCTTGAGTTAGCAAATAATCAGTTAGATATTTCTTTCATTGAGCGCTCAGCATTGATAGTAGATACGGCGCATGGATTTCAAGGGGATGAACGAGATGTAATTATCTTTTCTCCCTGCATTGGCTCTTCAATGCCTCGTGGTGCGCAATATTTTATTGCATCTACAGGTAATCTTTTTAATGTGGCCATTACAAGAGCTCGTTCTCTTTTACATGTAATTGGAAATATAAATGCTTGTTTCAATTGCGGGATTTCATATATCTCAGAATTTGCATCTTATGTTATGAATCTCAATAAAGGTTCTGACGAAAAAGTTTTTAATAGAGTTGAATTTGATGATCCTAAAGTTGGTCCATACGAAGAACCGTTTTATAATGTGCTTGTATCCGCTGGACTGAAGCCTATTCCGCAATATCCAGTAAACCAATACCGGCTAGATCTTGCAATAATAAATGATGGCTATAGTTTAGATATTGAGATTGACGGGGAATATTATCATAAAGAATGGGATGGGAGTCGATGCCGAGAAGATTTCATTCGAGATTTTAGATTACAAGCCTTAGGCTGGCATGTAAAAAGATTTTGGGTTTATCAGATACGTGACCATCGAGAAAAATGTGTACAAGAAGTGCTAGATCTAATTACTTCAAATGTGACAGGGAACGGTTGTACTAGCTCAATAATTCGGTAACTTTTTCTAGCTTTTCATAGGGGGTAATATACGCCAATCCCCCGTGTCTTCTTAAGTGATTATATTCAAATAAGAAGTTGCCTAGATTATAGATAAGATCT